>Ga0210396_10000577_pt1 | contig 46865 bp, 37 predicted proteins | sample IncBWH17OmetaG_FD_155466 | JGI IMG/M metagenome (GOLD analysis project Ga0210396, IMG submission 155466) | Forest soil microbial communities from Barre Woods Harvard Forest LTER site, Petersham, Massachusetts, United States - Inc-BW-H-17-O ... | reverse complement strand
CTCTTGTTCTGGGCGCTGACGGCGATTGCAACGCCGAACACAAGGGCAAGTTCGAGCGCCCAAGCGAGACCAGAACACCACAGTTTGCGGTCCATAGAATGCCTCCCCTTCGCAGATGGCTGAATCCGGATACGGACGTGTTAGCAATATAAGCTTGTCCGGCTAAGGAATCAATCGAGATGAGTGTGACTCGTGACTCATGATTTGTGATTCGTGAAAGGCGGCGTGGCGCCTTTCGATGGCTCGCATTTCTCTGTGTTCTCGGTGGCCTCTGTGTTAAAAGTTTTGAACTTCTGAGGAGCCGGTACGATGATCGAAGAGAAGGACGTTCTCATTCGCGTTCGCGATGGAGTTCATATGGCGGCGCGAATTTACAGGCCCGATGGCGCCGGCCCGTATCCCGCTCTGTTCGCCACTTCGCCCTACCGTTACGACAACAATACCCTCCCTGCCCAACCGATGTTCCTGTGGCGGGAAACGGGGCCGATCGAGTGGTATGTCGAGAACGGCTATGCCTACGTGCATGCCGACGTTCGCGGAACAGGCCGCTCCGAGGGTGAATTCGAATTCCTCGGACAGAGGGAGCAGCACGACCTGTACGACGTAATCGAGTGGATTGGGACGCGGTCGTGGTCCAACGGAAAAGTCGGCGGAATCGGCCAATCCTACTACGCCATGTCGCAATGGTTCATGGGGATTGAGAACCCTCCTCACCTGGCGTGCATCGCTCCTTACGACGGTTTAAACGATCCCTACCGCTTCATGGGATATCCGGGCGGCATCGAGGGCGCATTCCTCGCATACTGGTTGAATTCGAGCGTCCGTGTGCCGAATCTCTATCCGGCAAACGGCGACAATCCACGGTTTGTAACGCCCGACCTGTTCCTGGAGGTGGAGCGGCATCCCCTCTACGATGAATTCTGGCGGGAACGGGCGGCGTTCGAACAACTGGAAAAGATTCGAGTACCCGTGTTCTCGATCGGCGTCTGGGCCAAGCAGGATCTGCACCTCGCTGGAAATATTTGCGGATATCAGCTCGCCGGCGGACCAAAGAAACTCGCCATCAGCGGCACGCCGACTCCGCTTTCCTCTCAATCCGACTTTGCGGGCGTGGAATTTCACCGCAGATATTTGCTGCCGTTTTACGATAAGTATCTGAAGGGCCTCAAGACCAGCTATGACGAGCGACCTGATGTCGAGTACTTGGTCCGCAATACAGGGAAAGTCAGATCATTCGAAACCTGGCCGCCGCCGGGCACGAAACGGGCGCACTTCTATCTGGACAAGGGACCGACAGGAAGCGTGACTTCGCTGAATGACGGCGGTTTGGGAACCGTTCCACCTGGCAAGAGCGGCGGAAGCACCAGCTATTCTTATCCGCATCCCTCCTGGGTGCTGGGCGTCGTGCCGATCGGACCCACGGGCCCCGATCCGGCGCGAGGAGTGTTGACGTTCACGACTCAGGCACTCGAGAGCGATATCGAGATCGCCGGGAACGGGAAGTTGGTTATCTACGCCTCGTCCACGCGGAATGACACGGATTTCATTGTCAAGATTTCGGAACAGTTCGAGCAAAACCTGGAGGAGCGCGCCCGGGGCATTCAGCCTCGGTATTTCATTGTCACCAAGGGGTGGCTCCGCGCTTCCCACGCGGAGCGCGACTTGAATCGCAGCACCGAAGGAATTCCCTACTATACGCATGAACGCGTGACACCTCTTGTGCCGGGGAGCATCTACAAGTTTGAAATTCCATTGCAGCCGATTGCATACCTGTTTCATAAGGGCAGCCGGATTCGCGTGGAAATTTGCAATGGCGATTCACCCGTTACGGACTCTTTGTTTTTCCACTTTTACCGGCCGGACAAGATCGGCGCGGACACGATTTACCATGACGCGGAGCATCCTTCCGAGCTCATTTTGCCCGTGCTGGAGTAGCACGGGCACGCTTGCCTGTTCGGGGTTCGTAATTGTAATTAGCCTTCGGATGGTTGAACGGAGCGAAAACCGCACGGGCAAGAGCGCCTGCGCTACTCAAGACCTTTCTCAATCACGGGCGCTGAACGGGAGGCAACTTTCCGCCGGAGATGAAAGTTCCAATTCGATTGCCCTTGGTGATCGGGAGCAAGAGATGCGACGGATAGTCGGCGCTGTGATGGACGGTCACTTGAGACGCGCTGGCGCTCGAAACATGGCCGGTTCCGACCAGTTCGAGATAATTGTTGGGCAGGTCGTTATCCGCGCTCTTGATTTTTATTCCGATGCGTTCGCCGGGTTTGAGCAAGATGCCGTACGGGCGGATTTCGATATTGAATTCGCAAATCTGGTTGGGTTCGAGCGGCTCACGCTCCGTGTGCAGGTGGACGGGTTGCCAGGGCTTGGATGCGGATTCGTCGAGTTTTCTCTGTGATGCGCGGAGCCAGCCGCGCGTTAAAAGAGTGCCGCGGCCTTCAGTATCGAAATGCCATAAGGAAGCAAACCACAGGATTTCGTTCGCGGTCGTCGAGCCGTATAAATTGAGGACGATCGGGCCGCAAATTTCCGTATTTTCCACGATGGGCGGCGTCTTGAATTCGATCTCACCGTGCTGTTGGGGCGAATCTTCGTACACGGAGGATTCGTCGTTCGTCCAGAACTCATGCTCGCTGAGAAGACCACCCGCATGCAGGTAAAACGGGGTCCATTTGGTTTCGGGGAGTGGCCATTCTTGCGCTTCTTTCCATTCGTTCGCCCCTACGATGAATAGATGAATGGGGGGTTCCTCGACGATTCCCGTGTCGATCCCCTTCAGCCAGTGATCGAACCAGCGGAGTGATTCATAAGCGTATTGATACAGCGGCCGGTCGAGATACACGGGCGGACCGACGGTTAATTTTTTCGGGCCTTTCCACTTTTCGATTGCGCGGATGTCACCCGGCAAATGCAAACCATAAAGTCCCCAATCACCGCCAAAATAAGCGGGGATTCGGGTGTCTTCAAAATTCACGGAACGTTCTTTGTGAAATTCGGTGCACAGGTTGTTTACGATGATATCGACGAGCATGGAATTCGCGCCGGCATCGGGATTGCTCAGCGCGTCCCGCAGATACGGGACAGCGGAAATCTGCGGATCGGAGAGCGCGGCTTCGATGGCCCGGGCGTATCGGGCCTCTCCCCATTTTTCTTTCAGAGTGTTTTTCGTCCGGAAGTTCGGGCCGTTGGCAGACACCCAGTGCGACATGAAACCGTGATTAAAAATTCCTCCGTGATAGTAGAGGTCGCGGTACATGTCCGTCCAGCCGTAGGGCGAAAAAATCGCGCGCAGATGCGGGGGATTGAGCGCCGCGACGCGCTTGGAGACGCGCGAGAAATGCGATACGCCGGTCATGCCGACATTTCCGTCGCACCAGGGCTGGCGCGCTGCCCACTCGACCGCCTCGTAGACGTCTTGAATCGACTGCGGGTCGATGTTTCCGAAAATGCCGCCAGATTTGTGCGTTCCGGTGATATTGATGATGAGGAGCGCGTATCCGCGGCGAACATAAAAATTAAAATCGCCCGTTTCCATGAAGCCGCGGGCATAAGAGAAGCCGATGGGCATGAGTTCTACCGACTGCGCCGCCTTGGAATAGGCGTGAACCGCGAGCAGAGCGGGAAATTTCCCCGGCGCGTCCGGGCGGAAAATATCGGAATCGAGCGTGACTCCGTCTCGAACCGGAATTGCGACATCGCGCTCAATCTTGATTCCGTACTTTCGCGGCGAGGTTTGCCACTTTGTCGAAAACACTTCTCTTCCTCCAAACCTTTCCAACTCTGCTATTTCGCGCGGCGAACCGTGGCGCCGGCGTCACGCCGGCGGTTTCTCCGATCTCCGCGCTTCGCAAAAACGCCGGCGAGACGCCGGCGCCACGACACATCGTCCGCCGCGCTCATGGGATAATGTATTCACTAACTTCCGAACCCTTGCCGAGAAATCCTGACCAGCTCAATTTAGAATCCTTTACGACCCGGCGGGATAATATACAATTGTCATCGCTTTGGGAGCCAAAAAACGGATTTCGTTTGAATGTTCACCGTCTGGAGTGCAACTTTCGTGCGGTGCATATCATCGAAGTGGCAGTCACTCATTCGATAAAGGCGAGGTATGGCTGACTCAATTTCTGTAGCGTCTCCGGTTCGGGTCCAAACAGCCGCTCAAGTTTCCGCGGCTACGGACACGGTTCCCTGGTATATCTGGTCCTGCTTGATCGCGGTTATCTCCAGCGTGATCGGCAGCGCGTGGGACATTTCCTGGCATGAGAGCATAGGACGTGATACGTTTTGGACCACGCCGCACATTCTGATTCAGTTGTGCGGGATAATTTCCGGCATTTGCTGCGGCTACCTGATCCTCTCGACGACCTTCCAAAAAAGTTCGCCATTGCGCGCTTATTCCGTTTCAATGTGGGGTTTCCGCGGACCCATTGGCGCGTTTCTATGTGCCTGGGGCGGCGTGTGCATGATTACTTCCGCGCCGTTCGACAACTGGTGGCACGCTGCCTATGGCCTGGACGTGAAGATCCTGAGCCCGCCGCACGTTTTGCTGGCGCTGGGCATGACCGGCATCCGCTTCGGCACGGTGATCATGATCGTTTCCGAAATGAATCGCGCGCAGGGCGAGTATCGCGCGAGGCTCGAGCGGTTGCTGTTTTTCTCGTTTATTTTCCTGTTTGGCATGACGATCGGAATCGCTCAGGAGTATACTGTCCGCCCCTTCATGCACGGAGCCAGGTTCTACCTGGTGGCCGCGCTGGTCGCGCCAATTTTCATGGCGGCCATCGCGGCGGCTACGAAGCATCCGTGGGCGGTGACCATCACGACGGCGTTGTACACAGTCATGCATCTGGCCTTCACTTGGATCCTGCCGCTTTTTCCCGCGGAACCCAAGCTTGGCCCGGTCTATCAAAAGATCACGCATCTGATTCCGACGGATTTCCCGATGCTGTTCATTGTTCCGGCGATTGTGATCGATCTGATGCGCCACCGGATCGGGGGGTGGAACCGGTGGGCCCAATCCGCGGGGCTGGGCGCGGCGTTTGTGGTGAGCTTCGTTGCGGTGCAGTGGCCCTTCGCCGATTTTCTGATGTCGCCGGCGTCCCGCAACTGGATTTTCGCGACCAACAATTTTCCGTATTTCATTCCTCCTCGATCTCCGTGGGTGCGCAATGTTTTTTTCCCGACGGATGCGAGCGCCGCGGCTTTCTGGGTCCACATGGGCTTTGCGGTGATTGTTGCGGTGGTCATGACGGACCTGGGTTTTCGCTGGGGGGAGTGGATGCGGAGGATTCGGCGTTGATTGGAAGGACAGGTTTTCTCCGCATTTTTCTGCGTTCTCCGTGTTAAAGGTTTGCACGCACTTCCAAAAAAGCTTTAACACAGAGAAAACTGAGTACGCAGAGAATGCGCGGAGACACAGGCGCCCAATCGCAATATTGTCTCCAACGATTATGCGATCACGGACACAACTCTTTGCACTCTTAATCTTTTTTTTGGCCGCGGCTTTCCCTGCGAGCGCGCACGTGGGAAGCCCGGACGTTTTTTACGAGGGCAAGGCCGGGCCGTATCCGCTCTTTGTCAGCATTCGCGTGCCCCAGGTGATTCCGGGCGTGGCCGAAATTCAGATTCGCAGCGAGGCGGGAGACGCGCGGACGATTCGCGTCGTTCCGATGCGCCTCGCCGGTCCGGGATCCAATTTTCCTCCAACACCCGACCTTGCCGTGCAATCCAAAGATGATCCGCAATTTTTTACCGCCAGCGTCTGGCTGATGGAGTCCGGCGCGCTGCAGGTGCGCGTGCTCGTGGACGGCGCCCAGGGTCAAGGCGAAGTTTCCGTGCCAGTCCCGTCCACCGCGCAACGGACGCTTCCCATGCAGAGGTCGCTTGCCGGGCTATTGCTCGCTCTCATGCTGCTTCTGGCCGCCGGCGTGGTCTTCATCGTCGGCGCCATCGTGTTCGAGGGTAACCTCGAGGGCGGTGAAATCCCGAGCGAAGCACGCATTCGCCGCGCGCGCCGCGTCATGCTGGGCACATCGGTTCTGGTTGTCGTCTTGCTTTTTCTTGGCAAAGCCTGGTGGGGTTCCGACGCCCTGGATTTTCAACGCCGGGTGGATTTTTTCAAGCCCCCGGTCGCGGCGCTGAAGCTGATCGACGGCCACCGCCTTGAGATTCGTGTGGAACGCACCAACAGCCGTACGGAGCGACCGGATTTCCGCTCTCCTGCTTATCTCCGCCTAGGCGACGTTATCCCCGATCACGGCCACCTGATGCATCTGTTTCTCCTGCGCGCGCCGGAATTGGACGCCATGTGGCATCTTCATCCTGACCCAATTGCAGGAGATGCGTTTGCGATGGAATTGCCCGATGTGCCCGCCGGCCGCTATCAGGTTTTCGCCGATGTTGTCGATCCGCGCGGATTTCCGTGGACACTTGTCGGCAGCGTCGACCTTCCGCGTATCGTCGCGGGAAAGCCTCTTGCGGGCGACGATTCGACCTGGTCCGGCGCACCGCTGGCCGCGCCCTCCGCCGATTCCGTGAGTTCGGCCCTGCCCGACGGTGGGCGCATCGTTTGGCAGCGCCCGGCAGGGCCCTTGAAAGCCAGCGTTCCCCTGGAATTCATTTTTGCCGTGCAAGATAAAGACGGCCGCCCCGCGCAAGACATGGAGCCTTACATGGGCATGGCCGGGCACGCTGAATTTGTGCGCTCCGACTTGAGTGTGTTTGCGCACGTGCATCCCGCGGGATCGGTGTCCATGGCCGCTTTGGAGCTGGCGCAGGCGGGGATTTCCGGCGATGTGGACTCCGCGCAAATGCCCATGTCGATGTCTATGCCAATGCCGGAATCTGGGCCGCTTCCGCCGGAAGTGCGCTTCCCTTACGGGTTTCCGCAGACGGGCGACTATCGCGTTTTTGTGCAGGTCAAGCGAGCAGGGTGCGTCGAAACTGGCGTGTTTGACGCTCACGTGCAGTGATACATCTGAGTGGAACGGGCTTCAGCCTGTTCGGGTTGAATTCTCACACTTACCGTAATTCCGAAAGGCTGCAAGCTTCGGGTGTTTCCGTTCAGAAAATCAAAATCCACAAGCTGAAGCGTGCGCTACTTCAATCGCGGAAATAGTTTCAGGGCGTTGTCGCGGTTGACGGCGCGTTTGATTTCGGAGGAGACCTGATAAGTGTCCCAACCGTTGGCCGTCGGACTGACTGGGCGATAGGGAAAATCGCTTCCCCACAGGATTTGAGTGGTGGGCACGAGATTCATGAGCGCCGCGAGGGATGAAGGGCTCGTTGCATTCGCAATGTCGTAATTTAGTTTTCTTAGTTCATAGAAAACGCCGTTGGGGACACGCGAAGCCAGTTCGCTGCGCGCCTGAAAAAAGCCGTTGATGCGCGCGGCCAAGACAGGCATGGTGCCGCCGGAATGGCAGAAGATGAATTGGATGTCAGGGCAGCGGGCGAACGTGCCGCTCACTAGAAAACTGACGATGGCCCGGGTGGTATCGAAAACAAACTCGACCACATTGGAAGGAATCCCGGGGATCAGATTCACGCAGCAAGAGGGTTCGGTTGGATGGACGAAAACGACGGCCTTGCGGCGATTCAGTTCGTCAAAAACCGGAGCGAAAGCGGGGTCGCCGGGCCATTGGTCGCCGTAGCTGGTCTGCAAGTAGGCGCCGTCGGCTCCGAGCGCGTCAAAGGCGTGCCCAATTTCCGCAAGACTGCCGTCGACATCGGGCAAAGGGAGCGCGGCAAACACGCCGAATCGCCCGGGATAATCTTTGGAGAGCCGCGCTCCGTATTCATTGGCGATGCGCGCGAGCTTGCGGGAATTTTTCTTGCCCTTGTGCCACGAGCCAGGCACCGGCAGGGACAAAATGGACGAGGCGATGCCGAACTGTTCCATTTGTTCCAGGGTGACGTCCGGGGTCCACTTGAGGACGGTCGCGTCGCCCGTGGTGATTTCCAGGATGCGGTCGCGGGTAAGCTTGGCATATTCGGGCGGCAGCATGTGGTGATGCACGTCAATGCGGCGCGGATTTGCGTTTATGCCTGAGTTCGCGTCAGCAGGTCGCGCATCGTTACGGTCCATCATTGAATCTCCCGTTTAAACTTACAAGCGCCGCATGGGCAATACAAGCAGACGGAAATTTCTTCGTACTCTTCGCATCTCTGTGTTGAAGTTTGAAAAGCGGAACACAGAGTACACAGTGAAAACCTGGAGGGGCACAGAGAACGGCTCCGGCCACTCAATCCTTGGCGTCGAGCAGGACGGCGGCGACCCGGCACGGCGTTTTCCCGCGATTCACCCACGCGTGGTTGGTCCCGCGTTGGATGACCACATCGCCCGGCTTCAAGTGGATCTCGGAATCGTCCAGGAGCAGGTCGATCTCGCCGGACAAAATCAAAGCATAGTCGATGGTTCTTGTCCGGTGCATCGCGGGGTGGCGCGGTTTCTGGCGGGATTCGCCTTCGGGAGCAACTCCGAGACCCTGAAAATTTCGGAGCCGTGTCTCGTAGTCGGCCTTCACTTCCGTTTCCGGAGCAAATTCGATCACCCGGAAGATGGTGCCTCCAGTTGGCGGAGTGATGCCGATCTTTCTATTTGCCGTGTCCTCTCGAATCGAAAGGTCCACCGGATTGGAATCCGTCACCCAAAGTAGCGTGTTGGTAACGCCCAATTCTTCCCGCCGGTGAACAGAAGCAGCCACGTCATCGATTATTGCGATGGCCTTGCCCGTTGCGTCTTTCCCTGTAACCACACGACGGATGGGAGAAGCCATGGTCACCTCCTGATTGGCGAAGCAGCTCGGGCACTCTTGCCTGTGCTGCTAAAGCCCGAGAACGCGTTCGGCATTGCGGTGGAAAATGCGTTCCTTAATTTCATCGCTGTAGCCGAGTTCATCCCATTCGCGGAGCAGGCGCTCGTACGGAATGCTGGGATAATCGCTGCCGAATATAATCTTGTCTTTCAGGCGGCCACGAATATCTTTTTTCAGCTGGGGCGGAAAATATTGCGGCGCCCAGCCTGACAACTCCCAGAACACGTTGCCCTTGTGCAGGGCCACCGCCGTCATCTCGTCCACCCAGGGCCAGCCGGGATGAGCGGCAAGAATCTTCAGGGCCGGAAAGTCCGCGGCTAATTCATCAATGGCCGAGGGATGGGCGTGGCGGATTTTTGCGCCCATGCCGCCGGGCATCCCAGCGCCCATGCCGGTGGTTCCCACGTCAATCATGACGGGCACCTTCAATTCATTGATGAGTTCGAACAGCGGGTAGAGGCGGCGGTCATTCACGGCGAAATGACCCATGATCGGGTGGAAGTGGAAACCCAGCATCCCAAGGTCGCGTACAGCGTGGCGCGCCTCTCGAATCGCTGTCTCGCCTTTGAACGGGTCAACTGCCGCCCAGGATTGGATGATTCGCAGGGGATGACGTTTTTGCATGTTCGAAACAAAATCGTTCGAACAGGGGGGCGTGCCGATGGTCGTTTCCAGATCGAGCGCGACAAGAATCGCCTCGACGCCCGCGGCCGCGAATTCCTGGACAACTTCTTCCTCCTTTTTCGGCACCCAGGGGCGGTTCCAGTAGGCGGCCAGCGCGTCGACATAGGGCTGCTGGCAGGCGATCCACTCGCGTGTGTTGGGATAGCAATGAACGTCGATGATTCTCATGCGAGCATCCGTTTGTTCGCCTTTTTGCAATCTAGGCCGAGGCGCTGTCCTTGCTTTTCTGCTCCGCAATCATTTTCTGGGAAATCGTCTCCGTCAGCGTCTTTTTGGAAACCTTGCCGAACGCTGTCAGCGGGAATTCCTGCATGATTTCCAATCGCTCGGGGAGCTTGTACTTGGCGATTTCCTTGGCGAGCAGAAAAGTTTTCAATTCATCGAAGCCCAGGCTGCCGTTTTCGCGTAGCAGGACGCAGGCGCACATGCGTTCGCCGAGCACAGGATCCGGCACAGGTACGCAGGAGACGTTCTTCACCGAGGGATGAGAGAGGATCAGGTTCTCGATCTCCTCGGCGCTGATTTTTTCGCCGCCGCGATTGATGAGATCTTTTTTTCGCCCTTCCACAATGTAGTTTCCGGACCGGTGCCGCCGCATCAAGTCACCGGAACGATAAAATCCATCGGAAGTGAATGTGCGGGCGTTGTACTCCGGGACGCCGAAGTAACCTCGCAACGTGTACGGGCCGCGGCAGCAGAGTTCGCCCACTTCGCCGCCGAGAATTTCGCGATCGTCATCGTCGAGCAGACGCACTTCGTCATCCGGGCATACAGGACGGCCCACAGTTTCCTGGCTGACGTCCAGCGGGTCGTCGAGGCGCACAAACATCAGCAGGCCCTCGGACATTCCGAAATTCTCCTGCACGAACGCGCTGGGAATGAGTCTCTTGGAGAGCAAACGGACTTCGGAAAGCATGGACTGGCCACCACTTTGAATAATTTTCAGAGAAGAGAGGTCGTGACGGGACACGGCCGGATCGTGTAATAACCGGATCAGAAGTGCGGGAACCACTTTAATATGAGTGACGCGGTGCTTTTCGATTAGAGCGCAAACGTCCTCGGGCCGGGCGCTGGTGCTGAGGACGACGCGGCCGCCATGGAAAAGAAAACCTTGAATGCCGGGACACGCGAGCGGCAGGTTGTGGGCGATGGGAAGAATCACGAGCAGGACGGAATTTTCACCGACCGCGCAGACGCTCGAAGCTACTTTGGAATTGTAGGCGTAATCGTTGTGCGAGCGAGGAATCAGTTTTGGAATGCCAGTGGTTCCTCCGGAGAGCTGAAAGATGGCCGGATCCGCCGGATCGATTTGAATCTCCGACAATTTTGATGCGGGCAGACCGGCCGGCTTGGCGATCAGTTCGGGAAGCGATAGAAAGCCGGGGCGTGCCGGTCCAAGAACGATGCCATGGCGCAGCTTTGGAAATTTTTGGCGAATGCGCCCGACCATCGCGCAGTAGTCAAAATCGCCATGCTGGTCAGGGACGACGCAAGCGGTGGCGCCGGAAAGCTCCACGAACTGGCTGATTTCCGCATAGCGGTGCGGTATGAGCGCTGCAATGGGGATGCAACCGATTTTCTGAAGCGCCAGGTAGAGAACAACGAATTCGGAGACATTCGGCAATTGCACCACGACCCGGTCCAGCGGGCGGAGGCCAATTTGCAAGAGGCTCAGCGCCAGATTGTCCGACATCCGGTCGAGTTCGCCGTAGGTGATGGAGCGGTCGCGGTCGAGCAGGGCGACCCGCTTGTCATATTTGTCAAAAGCAATTCTGTATTCCTGCGCCAGGGATTTATCGATCCAATATCCCTTTTCGCGGTAACGTTTGGCAAATTCCGGTGGAAATGGAACGACCCCATCCAGCACGAGTGACCCTCCCTTGGCCCTTGATTCTTAGTACAACGTTCATCGGTACGTCATAAACCACAGAGCCTGCAAAGTACGTTCGCTTTTCGTGGCTCCGGCGTCCCGCCGGCGGTCTTTCCTATCTCATCGCATCGCAAAAACGCCGGCGAAAGGCCGGCGCCACAACGCATCGCTACGTTGTTGCGGAAAAGCCGCCATCGATCACAATGATCTCGCCGTTAACGAAGCGATTGCTGGTAATGAGGTTGACGATGACCTCGGCTACGTCTTCGGCAGTGGCGCAACGGCGCAAGGGCGTGCTCTTCGCGCGGCGCGCCATCAGATCATCATACCTGTCCGCCAGCATGCGTTTCATCCAGTCACCCTCCATCCACCCAGGGGCCACTGCGTTGACGCGGACGTCCGGGGCGAGATTGAGGGCCAGCAATTTGGTGAGGCTCACGACCGCGGCTTTGCTGGCGGCATAGGGCAACGGCTGCGGTCCGGGACGCAGGCCGACGATGCTGGCGGTGTTGACGATGCTGCCGCGGGCGGCCTTGAGGAGCGGCGAGGCGGCGCGGGTCACTTGAAACATTCCTCGCACGTTTACAGCGAAGACGCGGTCCCAATCCTCGGCCGTCATGGCCTCGAAATCGGCGGGCTTGACGTTCGATGTGGTGCCCGCGTTGTTCACCAGAGCATCGAGGCGCCCGAATTCCTGCTCGACGGCTGCGAGCATTTTGCGCACTGATGGATCATCGCTGACGTCGCATTTGAAAAGAATAGTCTTAGCCCCTTTGGCCTGGGCGAGGGCGGCGGTTTCGCGCGCAGCGCTCTCACTGCGGCTGTAATTGATCGCAACGTCGTAGCCCACATCCGCCAGAGCTACTGCGGCCGCGCGGCCAATGCCGGTAGCTGCGCCTGTGACCAATGCGACTCGCTTGCCCTGGGCCATGAATCGGTCTCCCTTTCATCTCAGGCTAATCTCATTTGGATCAGCCCGGTGTATCGCCCTTGCCGAGTGTGGATGAGAACTCGGTCCTTGCTTATGTAGCGCCCGCCTTCATGCTGGCAATTCGTATAAAGCAACATGCCCGCCTGAAGGCGGGCGCTACACAGACTTAAGCCAAACTCTTGCGCGGGTGATCAGGACGCACGCAACGCGTCCGCTGTTGCAACAAGCTCCCGCGTTGGGCGGGGACTCACAAACACGATTGCAATGCCGCCGATAAGCGACGCGGCGCCAATGGCCACAAACAGGCCGGCCGTTCCAGGCGTATGCTGCTGGAGCAGGCCGGTAATGAAAAGGCCGAGAATTCCCCCGGCGCGTCCAACTCCTAGCATCATGCCAACGGCGGTGCCGCGCACTTCCGTATCATAAGATGCGGCAGTGAAATTGTTCAGCACGTTTTGACCTCCCAGAATGCAGAAGCCGGCAGCGCCGACGCAGATGACGTTCAGGGCGTGCACATTCACCAGAACGAGGATGGTGACTGAAATAGCGCCGCCTAGCCACCATGCTGCCATCGCTTCGCGGTCCTTGCCGCCCCGGTCGGCAATGTAGCCGCACAAGAGCGAACCGACGAAGGCCATGGCCTGAATCAAGGCGCCGAAACTGAAGCTGGTAGCGAATCCCTCGCCCCGCTGCATCATAGCGGTGGGGATCCAGCCCGAAAGACCCCAAATACCGAACAGAATGAAAAATGCCGAAACCCAAACCGACAGAGTCGTTCTGCGATAGCGGGGTGACAGCAGCAGCGACACTGAGGCTGGACGATCGCTTGGCTCAGGGAACATGAATTTCTGGCCGGGCGCGTCATAGCGCGCAGCCTGCGCCGGATTCAGGCGGCTTAAAATCTGAGCGATGCCCTGCCAATTGCCGCGCATCGCGGAAAATTGCAGTGACTCGGGAAGGGCCACGTGGCAAACCAGCACGAGAACGATGGAAAGCGACGCGGCGTAATAGAGCGCCTGCCAGCCGAACATCGGAGTGAGATAAATTCCGATGGCTGCGGCGACGATGCCGCCGGCGGCCCAGCCGAGGGCCCAGCCCCACATGGAAAAGGTGTTGGCCAGGCGGCGCGGCGCATATTCGTTGACGTAGGTTACGCCGAGCGGCAAGAGCGCGCCCATGCCAAGCCCTGTTAGCAATCGGAAACCGCAGAACGCAAAGAACGAATTTCCGAGGGCCGCTGTTGCAAAGCTGAAAACGGTGACGATCCAGAGAGCCGCCAGAAGCGTAGCGCGCCGGCCGTAGCGGTCCGAGAATTTCCCTTGCAGTAGCGAACCGATCATGAAGCCGATCAAGCCGCTGGACACAAGCAGGCCGGCCTGGCTGGGCGCCAGTTGCCACGGCTTAGCCACGTAATGAATAACATAGGCGGGATTGAAGGTATCGTAGCCGTCAAAGAAAACCACCATGCCAATGAGCAGGGCGAGGAAGCGGTGGTAAGGCCCAATCGGAGCGCTCGCTATTTCCTCGCGCACATCGATCATGAAAGGCACACCCGCACGACTTGATCAAAGCTTGCCGCGGATGGTTTCGAAAGTCGCATCTCCGCCTTCAGGCAATTTTAAACGCGAATGTGCATCGTTTGGAACCCGCTAAGTGTAAACGCCTTCAGCACGTTGTCAAGCAAACGCAAGGGATGCCAGCGAGTTTGCTGGGACTGCCACTGTTGGCTGTCCGCGTAGGCGCTGCGGAGGTTGCGCGGGACAGCCAAGAGTGGCTGTCCTACAGAATCGCGCGCGATGTGTGGAAGTTCATTTGATTTGGAATTGAGTCAACGCGTGCGCACGGGATGGCTCTCGTCTGCCCGGCCCAGGCGAGGCCAGAGGAGGCCGAACACGAGCCACACAAGACCTGCGGCGATCACGATGAGCATCAGCAGGCGCAGCCCTTTCGCCAGGGGAGCTGCGTCCAGCGCTGGCCAGCGAATTTGATACTGGCGCAGCACCTGGTAACGGTCAATCATCCAGTGCCATGCCGTGTGGGCCACGATTGCCGACAGGATGATGGTGCCCATTCGCTCGGCGACCACATATCGGAAGAGGAGCTCCAAGGCGGGGATCATCAGGGCGAGAACGAGAAGCTGTCCCAGCTCGACACCGATATTGAATGAAAGTAAAGAGGCCAGCAGGTGCGAACCCGCGAACTGCATGGTCTGCCGCAAAGCAAATGAAAAACCGAAACCGTGAACGAGGCCGAAACCGAACGTGATCATCCAGCGCCGCTGCACGGTCGCGCCGCCGACGATATTTTCGAGCGCCATGTAAACGATGGACGTGGCGATCAGCGTTTCGATGAGCGGCGGAAACCATAGAGCGTCCGGCGCGAGATTGTAGGCCGAGGCGATGAGCGTGATCGAATGCGCGACCGTGAATGCGGTGACCACCGGAATGAGAGCGCGGAAGCGCCGGAACGGAATCACCAGGCAAAACAGAAACAGCAGATGATCGGTTCCATCCAGAATGTGAAGGAAGCCCAGCTTCACAAACTGGCCGGCGGCCTGGAACCAGCGCGGATCCAGGCGCACGAGGCCGGGATCGCCGAGAAACTCAAAGGCGCGAACCGCTCCGCCCGGCGGGAGAAAACGAAGGGCGATGACCACCCGATTGGCCAGTCGATCGAGGGCGGGATGAATCGAGAAGCGCGACTGGTCGGATTGAATGGGATACTCGAAGAGCACGTCCATCATCAATTGATCCCAGAAAATGGCGGTGTTATTCGTGAGTTTCGGACCGTTGATGTGCGCAAGGGCCTGGTCGTAAGACGCAAACGAGGGATCGGATTCTAAAGAGAGGCGGGTCTCGACGACGCGCGGCTTGGGCAAGAGCGCGTTTCCCTCGTACACATCGATGAAATCAGACACCCACAAACTTGCGGCTTCCCTCAGCGTCGGATCCACACGGTCGAAATCCAGGTAGCCCTGCCCACGTTCGGGGAATTCTACATCACGCATGGTTTTGAGCGGCGCGCGCACGAGTAGATACAATCTGTTTCCGTCCGGCTTGAAAAACATCTGAACCGTCGCGTCGCTGGGGATATCGTGCGCCGCCAGGGGGAGGGCAGGCGCAAAAAACAGCAGCGCCAGGAACGCTGTTATGGCACAAGACGCGGCAAAGTGGCGAGGCATGGACCGAAAGCGTAATCGTTGCCTACGCCTGCTGACAAGGGAAATTCCAGACCTGCAAGATTAACGAACAGGTTTTGAAGATTTCTTGCGTTTCAGGGATCTTGAAGTCCTGGCAGCCATGGCGTGAATTTCTTTGCGCATAGCCTTAGCTTCCGCCCGCGTCAGCGTCATGAAGTGAGCTAGAAGCATTTCAGCCGTTGTTTCGACTGCCTTTTTAAGGGCGCTCTTTTTCTTTGCCATTCAAGGCCCAGAATAGCAGTAAATCGTTCCGGTCGCGATCACACCTGCGGTATTGGTTTCCTCAGGCACTAAGTTGCAAAGCATCTTTGGTTTGTCATTGCTCCGTCAGCAAAATTTGGAATCATCTGAATTTGAATTGTGTATACTTCCCTCCGCTATCTACGCCGGAAAACTAGGTCACGCGATTGCAAACCATCGCCTGGGCCGCGGCAATCAGGAAAACCGGCGCCTCGCAGGGGAGGATGGCAATGAGGAAGCGAAATTTTAGTGCCGCCCTTCCGGGTGACATTTGGATCATTGGAGGAATCATGCGGAAGAAGGCGTTATTGGCGATTGCGGTCGCGATGTGTCTCGCAGCGCCGATGCTGTGGGCGCAGCAAAAGAAAGCGCTGGAAGTTTATTTCATCGACGTGGAGGGCGGGCAATCGACGCTGTTCGTGTCGCCCAGCGGCCAATCCCTGCTGGTTGATACAGGCTGGCCGGGAGGACGCGACGCCGGCCGCATTGCCAGCGTCGCGAAACTGGCCGGCGTCAGCCAAATCGATTATCTGGTGCTGACGCACTATCACGCGGACCATGCCGGCGGAGTGGCCGATCTAGCCGGCCTGATCCCCATTAAAAATTTTGTCGATCATGGACCGAGCGCGGAAGAGGCTCGAAACGTTCCTCAGAATTACGCAGCCTATCTGAAAGTCCGCGGGGAAGGTAAACATATCCTGGCCAGGCCCGGCGACAAAATTCCAATCCCGGGGATCGACGTTCAAGTGATTTCTTCGGCCGCCCAAACGATTACTAAACCTCTCGCAGGCGCGGGCATGGCAAACCCTCTGTGCGCGGGTTTCGCGCCAAAAGATGAGACGCTGGATCCTCTCGTAGGCGGCGAAAACAAACAGTCGGTGGGCGTGGTGATTTCGCTTGGCAAATTCCGTTTGGGGGATTTCGGCGATCTGACCTGGAATAAGGAACATGACCTGGCTTGCCCGAACAACCTGATCGGAACGCTCGATGTATACATCGTTTCGCATCACGGCCAGGATATCTCCAGCCTTCCAATGCTGGTAAAGGCCGAGCACCCCCGCGTGGCGATCATGGACAACGGAGCAAAAAAAGGCGGCGCCGTGGCCACCTTCGAAACGCTAAAGACATCGCCCGGCCTGGAAGACCTCTGGCAATTGCATTACGCCGTAGACGCCGGGGATCACAATATGCCGGAAAAATTCATCGCGAATCAGGGAACCGGCGGTACAGCCGCAACCGGCGTCCCCAATGAGGGAGCGGTAAATTACATCCAACTGAGCGCGCGGCCCGACGGCAGCTTCACCGTAAAGAACAGCCGGAACGGATACCAGAAGGATTACGCGCCCAAGCCCTAGCTGGCTGCGGAAAGAGTAATTTATTTTGTCATTCCGAGCGAAGCGAGGAATCTCTCTTCGATTTGCCCCATGAAAAGAAAGAGAGATTCCTCGCTTCGCTCGGAATGACAAAGTTCTGGAGGGGTTCTTCAGCAGCCTGCTAGACGGCCCCGGTAGCCAAAGCGAAACGGTACCGGAACTTACAGAAACAAAGGAAGTTAGATTTATTCCAAGCCACTGGAGGACAACGATTTGGAATGTAGGTGGTTCCGGCGTTGGTCAGGGGAGCTGCGAAGTGTTATCATGGGGTATGAGCAAAGCGTACAGAATCGTGTTTGCGTGCCCAAAAGATGGGCACAATATCAATTTGCAGCGGAAGTGCTCCAAGCCGGCACTCTCGGAAAACGATGCCATGAAAATCTTTGGGGAAGAGGAAGTTGCCTGCGAAAACCCGCGATGTGGCTGGCACGGAAAGGTATCGAAAACGCGGCTCCTCCGAATTTTGCCATTTGATTGGATCTTTTCTCCGGCAAATTAGCGAGCTCTTCGCCTTTTTTCGTAAGTCTCGCCGCGATTTGCTGTGCTGCTCCCGTCATTTTCAGTTCACAATTCAACTGAGCATGAACTAAATCCCCTCCGTTTCTTGTGGAGGCAGGTTTGTGCCGCATATTAAGGACCACGCCGATTCACTCGAACAGGGATATCGTTAGGTGGTGGAGAGACAGCGTGTTAAGATTGAGATGAGATTGTTGCTCTTGTAAACCTTTCGTTTCTTGGAGGCCTGCAAGTCCACACTTGCGGGCCATTTTTTTGGGCTCGATTCGGGGGAATTGTTGCCATCGCCCAAGCATGTCAGGCATGTTCCCCGCAAGGAGGCATTTTGAAAGCTCTCGAAGAAGGCGCATACATCAAGCACTTCCAGTACGGTCTTGGTGTGGTCACCGAATCGAATTCGGACCGCACGTCGATTGACTTCGACCTTCACGGCATGAAGAAATTCGTGACCAGCATCATGGTCGTGGACGCTGCGGAAGGAACGCCGCCCAAACGGCGGCGGGCCAGGAAAATCAAAAAGGTCGTCGCGGCAGTCCCCGCTCTCGGGCTGGTCGCAGGCCGCAAGTGAGCCACGAAATTATCGTGCAATTTGTGGGATACGAGGTAAAGGCGCGGGTCCGCGAGTACACCTTCACCGTGCGGGAAGTTTCCAGCGAGCCTCGCGATTTCACTTTGACGATTCCGACCGAAGCCTTCAACGGGCACCTGCTGCGCATTCAGGATGCGCCGGACGTTTGCTCGCGGAAACTGCACCGCGAACTGGCGACGCACGCCAATCATCCGCCGGACACTCACTTTGCCATCACCAATGCGGAACTCGAGGATTACCGCAGCGCGCGCGCGCCTCGAACGCCGCGATCCCCGTTTAGCCGCAAGCCTGTGGAAGACTACTGAAGACCCGGGCTTCCTTCCTCTCTGACAGTCAGCCCGGCCCACTCCTGACGGCTCGCTGGGTCCAAGGCGTAATTGAGGCGCATTTTAGCTAGTCCAGGATGAATCGGATAACGGGGCGCACTCACAAGCGAGACAGCCTTGGAAGTTTAAGCCGGGAGGTTCCTAGCATGTTAGCGAATGCAAGTGTTTGGAAGAGCGAGTTGGAAGAGTTGAGGCGCAAGCGTCGCCCGCTGGTTGTGGATTTTGAGAATTGTCCGAGCGACGTGGGCCTGGCGCTGAAAATCAAGGCCATTGACGATGAAATCGCAGTTTGCACGGAGCACATCAAGAACGAAAACCGGCTCGGTTAGCTCACCCGGAAAAATGAATTGTCGTGAACAGGCCACGTTATTCGTTGCGATTCTTTAGAAGCTGCCGGACGGCCAAGTTCAGAAGGCTCAGAATTAATCCTCCCCAGAACGCGGGCCATAGGCCGCGCACCACGAATCCGGGCACAAACACTGCCGCGAACTTCAGCATGAGCGCGTTAATCAGCAGCCAGAATATGCCGAAGGTGAGGACCGTGAGAGGGAACGTAACAATCTTCAGAAACATGCCGATCGTGCCGTTGACAAGCCCGATGACCACCGCTGCAATCAACGCCGTGCCGAATCCTCGAACGTAAAATCCAGGAACAAAATGCGCCACGAGCAGCAAACACAGCGCGCTCAAGATCCAATGCGCCAATAATTTTGCCATGTAAATCTCCTCAGCCCGGTCAGGAAACTCACGCGGTCGATGATGCCAGCCACGTGAAACAGTACGCTGGAGCGTTCAGTTCATACACCATTTCGGGGGAAAACCAAATCTCAATTCCAGCCGACCGCTGGTAAGGTCAATGCGAAACAAACGGTGAAGATCATTTTGAGTTCACGCGGGCAGTCTCCGGGTGTATAAGTGTGCCCAACCGGAAAGTCAAATCGGAAATCCCGGTAAAGGGAGGTTGGCATGCGCACTCTTGGAACAAGTCTCGTACTGGCGCTCATTGCAGCGGTGGTGGTGATGGCGGGGCAACCAGTCACGCCGGCGGCGAAGCTGCCCCAGGCTCCGGCCGCACAGGCAGACGCGGCAATGATGAAAACATTTACGACGGCGGCGGATGTGCAGGGGCTGCTCGCGAAAGCCAAGGCCGAACGGAAGGAAGGCCAGGTGATGGCCGCCGAGCACATTCTTTCTCTCGCGCCGTATGTGACGAATCTTGGATACCGGCCCGTCGAGGGAGCCGTGGCAGTCCACGAAAAAGAAGCGGAACTGGTTTACGTAATTGATGGCGGGGGAACGTTGATCATCGGCGGCACCGTAGTAGGCGAGAAACGCACAAACGAGGCAAATCTTTCCGGCACGGCAATTGACGGTGGAGCAGTGCGGACGATCGCCAAGGGGGATTTTGCGATCATTCCGGAAGGCACGCCGCACCAGTTCAAACCTGCCGGGGGAGCGCTGGTTTTGATGACGATGCATGTGCCGCGGCCGGTTGGCGGCGCGCAGTAAGATCACAGCTAAATCAAAAATTTGATTGGAGATGAGGACAACATGAAATTCTCGCTCGCGAAAGTTGCGTTGTTCGCGATGTTTGTTTTACTTTGCGCTTCGGCTGCCTCCACAGGAGAGGGCGTTCCGGCGGCGGTTCACTACATCCCGCACGACAAAGCCGCGGCCGTGATGGCCAAAGGCGGGCCGATCGTGAGCGACCCGGGCCTCCTCGTGCTGGCCAATCGCCGCAAAGCCGGCGCTGTCGAATATCATGAGCACACCAACCACATTTTCATCGTGGTGGATGGAGAGGCCACGTTTATCACGGGCGGAACGATGGTGGGCGGTAAGCGGACCAGCCCCGACCAGATGACGGCCACTTCCATCGAAGGCGGAGAAATTTTCCATTTGAGCAAGGGGGACGTAATCACGATTCCGGCGAAAACCCCGCACTGGTGGAAAGAAATTTCAACGGAGACGGTAGGCTATTATGCAATCAACATCGAGAGCAAATAGAGGAAAATCCACGTTGCCACTGACTCGGAATTTTGCAGTGTTGCAATGCATTTAGGCTGGCCGCGTTGTGTCGTGGCGCCGGCGTCTCGCCGGCGTTTTTACCACATGTTGGGATCGGATAGATTGCCGGCGGGACGCCGGCTCCATGAAAAGCCTGCGTTCTTTGGCGGCCTCGTGAATTGCAGTTCAGGGATCAGGATTGCGTTGAGAAAAAAGCGCCCATCACTGCAAGCGGAAATTTACTTCGATTGGCATACGCGTAGCGAAAGGCTTTCCGTCCTTCCCTATTGCCGGCTTGAACTGCCAGCGTCGCACTGCTTCGAGTGCATGCTCCGTGAGGCCGTCTCTCAGGCCATCCAGTATGCCGATCTGATCGGCCATTCCCTGTTCCGTGACGGTCACCAACAAAAGAACGCGGCCATGAAGACGGTCAGCTCGCGCCTCGGGAGTATACGAAGGGTCAGGGCATTTATCGCATGTGGGATAAGTGACGACAGGAGTGCGGGATGGCTTTCCCCTGAAGATAATTATCGAGACTCCGCTTTCTGGATCCTTGAATACCAGCGGCTCCCCGCCCGAATCAGCCATGGTGCGAGCGACCTTCGCTCGGAATTGTTCGAGCTTTTTCGCCTGGACCGCGTCGTACACCTCGCTGGTCAAATCGTAGCCGTCACTTTGCCATAGCAAGGCATCGGTCACCAGAATGTCGGCGCCCGCCGACGTTGCCACCGCTTTCAAGACATCAGGCAGATAGGCATCGAGCGCGAGAAACCCTCTGCCTTGGAGTATGTTGATGACGCTCTCGCGTTTAATGAATCGGACGCCGGGAATCATTTTTTCAAGGTCGGCGTGCAGCGAGGTCTCGAACATCGTGCAAACCTCCAGGTCCAGCCGGCACTCTTGAAGGCCTGCGAGGAAAACGTGCTGCTGGTGAGTCTTTGTGACGCGCTCGGCTGTCCGGCTTGCGAGGGCCTCAATTTCCGCGGGGGTTTGACCAGAAACGGGGAGAGAGAATATGCACGATGCGATCGCGCACAGTATGCCTGCGGAAAGTGCAATCGTTCGTGAACGGGCCATCGTGCTCCCCTTGTCCGCTGGAATCCGGATAAAGCGCAGATTGTAGGCTGCCGGTTGTTCCCTTTCAACTGTGGCTTGCCGGATTAGAAACTTGCTCGCCCGGTGGTAGAATCCCCGCAGCGTATTGGATCTGGCGACTGAAGAGGGAGAAGCATTCATGGGAAATGCAAGCCTGGCAAGGTTCGAGTTGGCAATGAGCATCGCGATTCTTGCAGTTTCCGGGGTGAATGCGCGCGCCCAGGCGAGCTATCCGCCTCCGAACGATCTGCCGAATCCCTATCGAACCGTTACCAATTGGGCGCAATTGCCTGACGGCAGAAAGTGGGGATCGACCTCGGGCGTGGCCATCGGTCCCGACGGCAATATTTGGACCTATGACCGCTGTGGGGCAAATAGTTGCGCGGACTCCAACCTTGCACCGATTCTCGAATTTGAACCGTCCGGTAAACTTCTGAAAAATTTCGGCGCGGGAATGTTCATACTTCCGCACGGCATCTTTGTGGATAAAGATGGAAACGTATGGGTGACCGACGGAGTCGGAGGAATGGCCACGAGCGACGACGCGGGCAAACACGGCAAGGGCCACCAGATTTTCAAGTTCAGTCCCGATGGAAAAGTTTTGATGACGCTCGGCAAGGCCGGCGTCCCCGGCAATACTCTGGACACATTTAACCGGCCTTCGGCGGTTATCGTGGCCGCGAATGGAGATATTTTTGTGGCGGACGGCCATGGTTCCCCGCCGAATTCGCAAGTCAACGCGCGGATCGTGAAATTCACAAAAGTCGGAAAATTCATCAAGGAATGGGGCAAGCTCGGATCGGCTCCAGGAGAATTCAATGCCCCTCACACCCTGGCATTTGATTCCAAGGGGCGGCTATTTGTCGGCGATCGAACCAACAACCGCATACAGATTTTCACGCAGGACGGCAAATTCATCGACGAGTGGAAGCAGTTCGGCCGGCCTAGCGGGATTTTTATCGACAAGGACGACACCATGTATGTGGCTGACTCGGAATCCACGGACCAGCCAGGCTATGGGTATAACCCCGGCTGCAAAAGGGGCATCCGGATCGGCAGCGCGAAAGACGGCAAGGTGACGGCCTTCATTCCGGATCCGGCGCCAAAGGGCGCGTCCAGTGCGGCGGAAGGTGTTGCGGTGGACCACCAGGGCAATGTGTACGGAGCGGAGGTCGGTCCCATGGATCTGAAGAAATACGTCAAGAAGTAATTTGCGGCGCGTGTTGCGCTTTTCGGATTTTACCAGAGAGGGCGCAGAGAACACAGAGGAACGCAGAGAATGCAAACTCAAAATCCTATGCGAAATCTGACAACGTTTCTCGCCGCTTTTCTCATGACTGGGGCGCTCATCATATCTTCAGTCCTCTTCCCCGCAACTCGGGCCGGAGCATCTCCTGCCGACAAGCGCAAGCCGGGGCTGTATTGGACATTTGAAACAGATAAAGGAAAAATCTCCTGCAAACTTTTCGAGGCGGAAGCGCCGGTCACGGTGCGCACGATGGTGGGCCTGGCGATTGGAAAAATCTCGTACGTGCATCCGGAGACCAAGCAAGTGGAGCGAAGGAAATTCTTTGACGGCCTCACTTTCCACCGCGTGATTCCGGGCGTCATGATTCAGGGCGGCGATTTGCTGGGCACGGGCGTCGGACATCCCGAAGGGCCGGGCTTTCCGTACAAGAGCGAAATCGCGCCGTCGCTCAAATTCGATGCGCCGGGGCGCCTGGCAATGGCCAACAGCGGTCCGGACACGAATGACGCGCAATTTTTTATCACCGAGGCCGCCTATCCGTCGTTCAACGGAAAATACACGATCTGGGGTCAATGCGAGAATGTGGACGTGGTGAAAGCGATTGCGCAAGTGCCGCGCGACCCGGGCGACACGCCGGTTACGCCGGTTCACATTCAGCGCGTGGTCATCGAGCGCGTCGGCCCTGCTCCAGCCGATGCCCCCGAATCCCTTGCGCCGGATGCTCCGGCCAAATAATTTATGTTCCGGGATCGAGGGAACACTCCTCATGAGGTTTTGCATTGACAGAGCCGAATGGCAATGGGATATTCGCGCCGACTACGAGGTGTTCCATGAAAAATAGAATTTTCTTTTTTCTGACGTTGACGATTGGTCTTGCAATGTTCTCCGGCCCGGTGATTGCCCATCACGGATCGTCGGTCTACGACTCAAAACTGACCACCTACAAAGGCACTGTGACCGATTTTCAGTTCATGAACCCGCATACCGAAATCTGGTTCGATGTAACGGGCGCTGACGGCAAAGTCGAAAAATGGACTGCCGAAGCCCCGAGCCTGACCACCATGGCGCGGCTGGGATGGAACAAGGCGAGTTTCAGGCCTGGAGACCAGGTGACTTTTGCCGGCAACGTGGCAAAGAGTGGCGCGAAAATCATACGCCTGCGCAAGGTTGTGTTTCCGAACGGCAAGGAAACTGTGATGGATCGTGGCGAAGATTACGCGGAATAGCCGCCAAGGGAGTTTCAGAAATGCTCAAATGGTTATTGGGTTTGACGCTTTCGGCGGCGACCGCTCTCGCTATATCGCTCCCGATACCTGCTCAAACTTCCAAGCCGAATGTAGCAAAAGCGCAGGCGGCGCCTCCGCCAGTGGACCTGTCAGGTGTTTGGCGACGATCGCGGCGCCCTCCTGACAAAGCTCGCAAGTACACAATCTACGAGCTGGCATTTTCCATCACCAACGAGAAGCCGCCGATGACTCCCTGGGCGGAAGAGAAATTCAAGGCCGCAAAGCCCAATGTCGGGCCCAACTCGGTCTCCATCACAGAGTCAAACGACCCGATCCTGAAGTGTTTTCCCCCGGGTGTTCCGAGGATCTATCTCGTACGAGGGGAACCGGTAGAGATTGAAAATCTCCCGGGGCGTGTATTAATGCTCTTCGAGTATGACCATTTTGTGCGCAACATCTACACCGACGGGCGTGAGCATCCTAAGGATTTGCCTGGGACATGGATGGGAGACTCGACTGGAAAGTGGGAGGGCGATACGCTGGTCGTCGACACGGTCGGGTTTAACGACAAGACCTGGCTCGACAATGATGGGCATCCGCACACCGAGGATCTGCATGTTGTGGAGCGCCTGCGGCGCGTGAATCATGACACGCTGACGATTGACACCACGATCGAAGACCCGAAGGCGTACACCAAACCATGGGGAGGGCACGCCATCTACGAACTGAAGCCGGGGTGGAGCCTTGGCGAGATGATTTGCGCGGACAATGTTACGTATGGCGACATGCAGCAAAAATCGGAGGGTGGCAAGTAGCGCAGGCTTCAGCCTGCGGATTTTTGTGTGTCAAAAAAATCGACCTGATTGAAAAACAAGAATTGCGCGTAGAGCGGCGCAAACTAAAACCCACAGGCTGAAGCCTGCGCTACTAAATTCAATTCCCGCTTTTCGACATTAGTTTCGCTGGGGCGCTGACGCGCGCGGGTGCCGCTGCGCTTACTCCGGCGAGGACCCCGTTGGGGCCGACTGCGAGCAGCGACTTGTCATTCTGTGGACACGACCAGCTGGACGCGCTGTTGAGATCGCTGCTGCCTTTGTAGTGGGCCTTTTCGGGAAACTTGCAGAGCGGCATGGTGCGGTCCACAGCGTTGTTTGTCGAATGCGTGGCGGGGATGGCGTCTGGAGCGATTCCCTTTTCCACCCATTGTTCCAGGGCGCTTAACGAGTCAAACGAGTTCGGCCCCGCGCCCAGGACGCAGTGCTGCATGCCGGGCACCATGAAGAGACGCGCGTTCTGCTGGAGCTTTTCGTACCCTCCGTTTTCTTGCGCCAGGTCTTCATAAAACCAGATACTGCTGTAGGGAGAAATAATCAAATCGTCATATCCGTGGTAGATCAGGAGCTTTCCGCCCTTCGCGAAATACGCGCCGAATGCGGAGGGATCATCGGGAACATCCGCAGCGAGGCGCGTGTACACGAGATTGAGCGCCTCGGTCTTCACGACCCCATTGGTCTCAACCGAATTGTTCATGTCCTTGCCGGCATCGTAGTAGCCAAGTTTCATCAGAATGTTTTGGGCCAGGGACCAATTCGCCGGCAGCGCGGCGTCACCCCAGGGCTTGGCGGATTTGGGATCGGCCGGCGGCGTTTCGAGATAATTCGTTGCGCCGCGGACGGTCATGTTGTCCTGGCCGAGGTTGCCGACGGATGCTCCGGGATAAATCAGTTTGCCCTGCTCGTCGCGGACCGGGCTCATGATGAGCTTGAGCGCGTCGGCCTGTTTCTGATTGAGGGTTTCCGGGACCAGCGCGTCCGGCTGAAACGCGCACTTGGCGGGATTCTGTATCAGGCCGTCGGCAACGCCATCTACTTTGTCACATTGCTTCAGGATGGCGGCGCTGACTGCCTGGAATTTCGCGGCAGGAATATATCCGTCGAGCAGCGCCTTCGTATTTTTCAAACTCCAAAGCGATGTGCCGACAGGATCGAGCCAGGGCGAACCGGAAATAATGCCGTCGTAGTCGCTGGGAAAGCGCGTCGCCTCGATCAGGCCCATTTTGCCGCCGTTGGAGCAGCCATCGAAATAGGAGCGTCGGATCGTCTCCGCGTGATAGTAAGTCTTGACGAGTTGTTTCGCGGAGAGCGTCACTTGATGCACGGCGCGATAAAAGTAGTCGATTACTTTGGGCATGTCAGGCGTGCCCGGCGCGGTGTATTCCCAAGTTGGATTGGCAACGAGGTGGCCCGTATCCGTAATCGCGGTGGCGTAGCCCTTCGCCAACATCTGGGACTGATCGGCAGGATTCGCCGAGGAAGTGAGAGAGCCAGCGAGTCCGCCGACACCGTTGAAGATGAACTTTTGGTTCCAATTGGCGGGCAACATCACCTCAAAATTTGCGGAGCCGGGGTCCGCGCCTTCGCCGTAAGTGGCGACGGAACCTTTCACGTCGCAATATTCGGGAGTCGGCCCGGCTGCGGGCACGACGGTAGCGGATGCAATCGTCATATTGGGAACGCCGAGGGCGCTCAGTGCAGCCGTGTTGCAAGCCGCCCATAACGGAACATTTGCAAATGTGGCGCAGAGCGCCACGGCGAGTCCAAACCGCAAAATAAATGATTGCAACGATCCGAACATTTCCGCCCGCTTCTTCATGTGCGTCCCTCCAGAGCAGATCTCGTTGCCAGAGAGTAGCCCCAATCGGCCTCCTGTGTCACTAGCCAGAATTATTTAATCCCCGGAACCAGATGTCCGGCGAATGGCGGCCCGCGGTTCGCTCATTGCTTTTGAGGCCAGCAATGACTTAGGATTAGCCCCACATCCGATCGTTGCCGGGTGCAAAAATCGGACCAAAAAAATCAGCGAGGGGATAACCGAAAAAGTATGAACAAGAAATTTTTTGTGCGCGATGTTTCCGGGATCCTGGGAATTCTGGCGTTGACCATCGTCGCGCTCGGCATGAGAGCGCCGAGCTTGCACGCCCAAGCCCCGGCGGCGGCTCCTCCGGCGCCGGCGCCGCTGGCGGCCGACATGAAAGGCAAAACCTCCGATCAGTTTTATAAAAAAATCGAAGCGCTCAAAGGCATACCTGCCGACCAGATTCACCCCGCGATGGAATACATCACCACAGCCCTGGGCGTCGGATGCGGCTATTGCCACGTGATTGGGCATTTCGATCAGGAGGACAAACGCGAGAAACATGTGGCGCGGAGCATGATCGAGATGACCATGGCGCTGAACAACACCGTGTTTGACGGCAAGCGCGAACTGACCTGCTACTCCTGCCATCGCGGCGCGGCCAAAGCCGCTTCGACCCTTTTGCTCACCGGCGATAAAGCGCCGACTGAGCCGAGCGCAATGGAAGTTTTCCCGACACTCGCGCTCAAAAACTTCTCGAATCTTGAGTCCGGCATGTCGCCCAGCAAAGCGCCGGCCACCGTAATGTCAGGCCCGGCGCCCGCGCCGAAACCTGCTGCCGCTGCCGCCGCGCCGCTTCCGTCCGTGGCGGACGTTTTCAGCAAGTACGAGCAGGCCCTGGGCGGCGAGGCCGCAGTCAGCAAGATTACCGCACTCTCTTTTAAGGGCACGGCCGACATGCTTGTACCTCCGCTCCCCGGCCCTCCAGGCGGGCCTCCGCCGCCTCCCCCTGTGATGGGAACGGTTCCAGCGGAGCACTACGTCAAGGCCCCGAAAGGGGTCATCTCCGTGACCTTTCCCGGCAGGCCTGCGGTTTCGATGGGCTTCGACGGAGCGATCGGCTGGCACAATACGCCGATCCGCGAAGATACGGGTGATGAGCTGCGCATGCTGGTCGAGCTGGGCGAAAAGATTCCCGGCCTCGAGTTCCGGGACACCCATACCAACGTGCAGGTCGACGCGATGGAAAAAATCGGCGACCGCGATACGTACCGCGTCGTGGGCACGCGCAAGGACGGATTTGCCGTGATCGATCGGATCAATTTCGACGCGCAAACCGGACTGCTAGTGCGCACCTACACAACCATGCAGAGCGTGATCGGGGCCTTCCCTGAGGATACTTTTTACGAAGACTATCGCGACGTGAGCGGCGTGAAAATTCCATTCACCATGCGCGTCGTGAGTGCGGAAGGAAACCGGACCTATAAGTGGTCGCAGGTCGACGCCAATGCGCCGGCGGAGGATGCCAAGTTCACCAAACCCGTTCCTCCCGCGCCCAGACCGCCAGCAGATTAACAACGCACATGAATATCTGGATCGGAGCGGAAGCCATCATACCCGCACCGATCCGGATGGCATGGAGTAGCGGCGGCGTCTCGTCGGCATTTTTGCGATTCATAATGATTGGAAAAACTGCCGGCGGGACGCCGGCGCCACAAAACCCCGCGAGCATAAATAATTGCAGGATACTTTCAGCCGCCGCCACGTTCTGAATTATTAATGAGCGATGCAGATTAGAACGTAAATTTCACCGCAAGTTGCATCAGCCGGGGGGGCGCGGCTTTTACAACTTCACCGAACAACGGGCTGGAAATATTGCCGTTGACGCTCTGCGGTCCAAAAAATTGAGGGTGATTGAAAATGTTAAAAGTCTCGAGGCGCAACTGAATTGTTTTTGATTCGGATACTGCGACGGACTTCAGCAATGCGAGGTCGGTGTTGAACGAACCGGGCCCATCGAAATATCGCCGCGAGGCATTGCCCGGGCTCCCCAGCGCGTTCGGTTTGAAAAGCGAAATATTGAAATAATAAGATTGCCCGTTCTGTGCGTAATTCCTCAAATCCAACGGCCCGGGAACGACGTCCGGTAAATCCACGTACCGATTATTCACACCGTTGGGATTGCTTCCTTGGAGAGAATTGTCGTCGGCGCTGGAGAGAGTCACCGGGAAACCCGCGCTGGCATGAGTAATTCCTGAAATCACCCATCCTTGCGTCCAGCGGTTGGAATGTTTCGTCAGACGTTCCACTGGAAGCGTGTACTCGTAGGTCGCCACCAGGTTGTGCTTCAGGTCGAACGCTGATAGCGCTCGCATGAGCCGAAGATTAAAAGGATTTCCGGTGTCCGCGAGGCTCGACGCGTTGTCGATCGACTTGCTGTACGTATAGGCGACCATTAAATTGAGGCTTTTCGTCCGGCGTTGAATGGTAGCTTGAAAAGAATTGTAATTGGAATTGCCGACGCTGCCATCGTAATCGTCATTTCCAAACGCACAGCCAAGTCCCTGGCGGGTGCAGGGGATCGTCTGAGTCGGAGAGATCACGTACGGGGAATTTTCTCCGCCTGGCCCACAACCCGGCAGCGAAAGGCACAAGGCCGGGTTGCCGGGATTCGCCGAATACACAACCAAAAGGTGATGGGCTTGGGAGCCGACGTAACTCAAATCCAGCACGGTGTTTGCGTCAAGATTGCGTTCGATCGAGACGAAGTAATTTTCGGCGTAGGGATATGTATTCGTAGGCGGCGGCGCCGTCATGCCGGCGATCGATGGGAAATGAGAGAAATCTACGCTCAGGTTGGGATGCGACACGGAAGCGTTGAGCGGCGGAAAAGTAAGCGGAAACGGGTTGATTCCGGCTTCGCCGCTGGCTGCGGTAAAGGGCGTAGCGAATAGCGGCGGAACCGGGCTGGTGTAGCTCAATCCGTAGGGCGGCTGCGGCTCGTCAAACGCGATCGTGTTTCCTTGAATCACGGAATAAAAAATACCGTAGCCCGCCCGGATACTCGTTTTTCCCGGTACGCCGAAAATCTTGCCGAGCAGTCCTTCCGCCTTATTTGGCGAATAAGCCAGACCTATCCGTGGGGAAAAACGATTTTTCTGCGGCACGAGTGTATTCGGAACTCCCGGATCCGTGGGGTAGACAATGCCAACGGGGGCTTTTGGATAAACTTGCGACTGCTCTCCCGGTATGAAAGTAGGAGCCTGGTTGTATTTTTCGGACCAATACTGCATCAGGTCCCAACGGAGTCCGTAATTCAATGTAAGGTTGGACCTGATCTGCCAACTGTCCTGCCCGAAGCCTCCGACATATTTGTGTCGCGGATAGTAAGCCTGGGAATCGGCCTGGTTATAGAGGTTGGGCGCGCCGACTAAAAAATCCACGAAGTCCGAACCGGTCTGGCTGCCATTGAATGTAAAACCGCCGTTAAACTCCGGATTGGGATGGACATTGATCTGGTCGAGGATCAGTTCGACGCCGGCCTTGATCGTGTGCTTGCCTAACACCTTCGAGAAATCATCGCTGACCGTGTAGGTATCGTTCACTTGCGACAGGTTGGTGGTGGGCGTCCCAACGACAAACGAGTTGAAGATGAGATTTTCAATGCCCTCGATGGCCGGATCCAGTACAACAATGCCCTGGGTCCCAACGCCGGTGAGGAATCCCTGGGATGCGAGGCTGGGCCCGGTTCCGCCGGCGGGCTGGCCTACGTTGTTGTAGCTGCGCATGTAGCTCAGATGAAACTCGTTCACACTCGTGGAGCCGAAGGTCTTCAAATCTCCCAAATTAAGCAACTGCGCCGTCCCGAGATTCAGGCCGCTGAATCCGGGAACCGAAGCGCCACCCTGGCCGGTCGGATAGGGATTATTCACGCGAAAGTTATCGTAAAAATAATAAGCTGCGAACTGCCCCCAGCGCGTCGTGCCGGTGTCGGCGCGGATGCTGCCTTTGTCATCGCGAACGATCTCTGACTCCGAGCCAGTCGAGAAGACCGAGTCGCCAATATTCGGCGCAGGAATGTATTGCAGCAGATGCTGCGCCGGAGCGGACCAGGCATTCATTGGAAAAGTAGCATTCGGAAAGACGCACTGCGCGTAGGACGTGCAGCCCGCTGTGTAATACGGCTCTCCCGGAGAAACCGTGACAGGCGAGGCAGTCGCGGCGGACAGGTTGTTCGAGAGCTGAGTGGCGAGACAGGCAGCGCCAACATTGCAAGGCGACACCACGCACGGCCCGCCGTTGCATCCAGTTTCGAGGCTGGCCACTTCATCTAAGAGATTGCCGGAGCGGTCGGCGAGCGTAGGAACGGGGATCTTGCCAGTGGAAATACCCTGGTTCGTGCGCGTTCCTTGATAATCGGCAAAGAAAAAAAGTTTGCCCTTGACGACGGGTCCGCCCAACGTGCCTCCGAATTGGTTTTGACGATATGCCTCCACAGTGGGATCGAAATAATTCTTGGCGTCGAACGCGGTGTTGCGCAAAAATTCGAAGGCGCTGCCGTGCAACTGATTTGCCCCGGACTTGGTCACGACGTTGACGATCCCGCCGGAGTAGTTCCCGTATTCCGCGTCGAAATTGTTGGTCAAGATCCGAAATTCGGAGATGGAATCGAGGTCCGGGACAATCAAAGTGCCGCCATTCATCAATTCCTTGACGTCTCCTCCATTGACGAGAAAACCGTTGGCGTCTTCGCGTTGTCCGGAAATGGACTGGTTGCCGGGATTCAAGCCTCCCGAGGGGGCAATCGCCACAGAGGCCCCTGCCATCACCACGGAATCAGAGGTTTGAGTAGACATCGGCACGATGCCCGGTTGCAGGGACATCAGGTCCGTAAAACTGCGACCATTCAGCGCGACCCCGGTCATGACATCGCCGGAGACTACCTGGCCAACCTGAGTGCTCTCGGTCTCAACGTGCACCGAGGTATCCGAAACGACGACTTCTTCCGATTGCGAACCCATCGACAGGACTATATCTGCGCGGAGTTCGGAATTCACGTCGATCACCAGGCCAGTACGTTTGTACGGTTCGAAGCCCTCGCGAAGAATTTCAATCTCGTAGCGCCCCACGGGCAGAGCCGTGAAATTGTAAAAGCCGTTGGCATTAGTCTTGGTAGTTTGTTGCCCGGTGGTGTCCAGGTTGAGTGCGGTAACCGTGGTGTCCGGTATCACCGCCCCCGTCTGGTCTGTTACCGTCCCCGAAATGCTCCCCACTGTATCGGCCCGCACAACAGTCCCAAGCCAAGGAATCAGCGCCAACGCCAACAGAAAACAGACGTTCCGCAACGCGGCGGGCGGCAAGCGAAATGATGTCTGGCGTGATAACTTCCGGCCGCCCTTGCCCAAGTGCGTGCTCAAAGCCATTCCGGCTCTCCCCTATACGGTCGTTGACTGATTAATTCCTTTTCGCTTGTCTTCCAGTTTATTCCTGGCGCGCGCCCCTGGCATTTATCGGGAGGGGGTCTCTTTGCCATTGACTACAACCTTCAAAGCGAATCCGGGACCCATGGTTATGCCGATCGGGGCGCCGTTTCTGGCGGGGTGTGTCTCCAGCGTGACCTGGTCTCCACGTTTCAGCGTATCCTTATCCCATCCCCTGTGAGACATCGTAAACGTCGAAGACAATTCAAGTGTCCAGTGTTTGACGTGGCCAATCTCGTCGGTCACATCCATATAGGCAAGACAATGAGGGTTCGACCAGTCGAAAGCGGTGATCGTCCCGGCAAGCACAATCGTTTTCTTCATGTCATAGTTCGTAATGCCGTGGTGCGCGGATACCGGACTGGCAACGAATGCAAGAGCAGCGGCCGCAACAAGGAAACTGATTGTCATGCTTCTCATGACGCGCCTCCAGCGCTTGCAGTGTCGCACACTATATGGGAGAGAGGTGTGGCACTCAGTGGCAATGGTCACAAGGATTGATTCTCCCGGATTTCCGTTTTGAAGGAAAGGTGAATCAGAGCCCCGAGCGTCTCACTGTGGCTACAAGCATTTCGCATTCGATGCCAAGCGGCATAACCGCGAACGCGGACTGCCCGGTCCTGATCGTCCACAGTTGAGGTTTTTTATGGAGCGTCTATGAAGCGTCAACGGAGTGAGAGAGTTTTTCTTCGGACAATTGCTGCTTACGCGGTTTTATTTTTACAATAACTCCTGATTCAAATTCAATGACGTAGAGCCCTGCGCATTTTCCACAAAGCCAAAAATGTTCAATCAAGCGTTGATTTTTAGCAGGTTTGCCGCTCGAAGGAGTCCTGGAAAAACGGATTAACCGGCCTTCACGATAGTCGAATGGCGCCTCGCATTCAGGATTGCAGCATTTTATGAACATTCCTCCTCCCGTCTGCATTGGGATGCAACCTTTATCTCCTTTAAGTTGGAGGGCGGGTACAAGGTAGATCGTTGCCCGTACTTTTGATTCTTTTTTTTCAAATTTGCCTGCTTCGGTTCAATTCGCACACTCTTCGCTGGATGTGAACGGAGCCAGCCGGATGATGCATATTTCATTTTGCGCCGCAGTTCAGTGATCCGGATCACAGTTCGATGAAATTTGGGCCACAATTGGAATTGTTTGTTAGAATGAGCGTTGCTTAGGCGATTCGTCATCTTTGGCACCCTCGCACATCGTATGCACGAGGGCCTGCAAGCGGCCGCCCGCGAAGTTCGATCTGGATGGCAAGAATCGGTCGACCGCGTAATTGAGTTGGAGGCCAATGAGCGGGCCATCTGCTAGCATGCCTCAATCTTCTGAAACTCATTCCTTGTTCGAGAAACTCTTCGAGGCCTCTCCTGACGCCATCGTTGTAACCGATGCGGAGGGCCGGATTACTTCCCTCAACTCGCAAGTGGAAAGATTGTTTGGCTACGGCCGCGGGGAACTCATGGGCCAGGCCGTGGAAATCCTCGTCCCCGAACGATTCCGCCAAGCACATCCGGGCCGCCGAAATGCTTACAGCACTCATGCCAGCGTTCGCCCAATGGGCGCCGGTCTGGAGCTCTTCGGCATGCGCAAGGACGGAAGCGAATTCCCCGTCGACATCATGCTGAGCCCGATGGAAACCAGCGAAGGCCGCGTGGTAATCAGCGTGATCCGTGACATATCCGATCGAAAGAAGGCCCAGGAAGCCGTCCGGCGCAGTGAGGCGCAATTCCGGGCCCTATTCGAATTCTCGCCCGACGCAATCATTGCAAGCGACCAACAGGGGCGCATCACCGAAGTCAATGCACGAGTGGAAAGCATGTTCGGCTATCAGCGAGGTGAATTGCTAGGCCAGCCTATTGACAGCCTCGTTCCAGAGCGGTTTCGCCACACGCATCCGGCTCGCCGCAAAGAGTATGTGGCCGCGGCCCGCGTTCGACCAATGGGCGCGGGTTTGGAACTCTACGGCAGGCGCAAGGACGGAAGCGAATTCCCCGCGGACATCATGCTGGGGCCGGTAGAAACAGCGGATGGGCGTGTCGTCTTAAGCGTGATACGGGACCTGACGGAAAAGAGAGAGGCCGAGGAGGCACTGCGGCGGAGCGAGCTTCAGAAACGCTACCTGGAAGAAGAATTGAACACCGAGGCCAGATTTGAAGAAATCATAGGGGAGAGCGTCGGCCTGAAACGAGTTCTGAAACACGTGGAAACCGTGTCGGCGACCGACGTCACGGTATTAATACTGGGAGAAACGGGAACGGGCAAAGAAGTGATCGCGCGCGCCATCCACCATCTCAGCCCACGGAATAAACACGTCATGGTGAAACTGAATTGCGCGGCGATTCCTGCGGGCCTGCTGGAGAGCGAATTGTTTGGCCATGAGAGGGGCGCATTTACGGGAGCCATCGACCGCAAGATCGGCCGCGTGGAATTGGCGCACGAGGGCACCCTCTTTCTCGACGAAATAGGCGATCTCCCCCTGGAACTTCAGCCGAAGATCCTTCGCGCCCTGCAAGAGAAAGAATTTGAAAGGCTCGGAAGCAACAAACCGATCCCGGTCAATGTGCGGCTGGTGGCTGCGACCAACCGCGACCTGGCGAAAATGGTGGCGGAAGGACAATTCCGAAGCGACCTTTACTACCGGCTGAAAGTTTTTCCAATCCTGCTTCCTCCCCTTCGCGAGCGCCGGGAGGATATTCCTTTGCTGGTTCGGTATTTCGTCGACCTCCACACCCGGAAATTGTATAAGAAAATTGAAACCATCACCGAGGAGACGATGCGGGCACTCACCCGTTGGGATTGGCTGGGAAATATAAGGGAGCTCGAGAACTTCATTGAAAGGGCTGTCATTCTGAGCAAGGGGCCGGTTCTACGCGCTCCGCTCAGCGAGCTCGAAATGCCGGAAGAAACTAACCCTGTTCGTGATTCTTCGCTTCAGGCAACCGAGCGGGAGCACATCCTCCGCGTTTTGCGCGAAACCAAGGGGAAGATCGGAGGGTCCGACGGCGCTGCCACCCGCCTCGGCCTCATTCGAACGACCTTAAACTCCAAGATGAAGAAGCTAGGAATCGAACGGAAGGACTACATTTAGTCAGTACGGACGATTAGACGCCAGTGATCTTCGTCACTTGGACCTGTGCGCTAGCGCACACGACCAGCACCTCTCCACTAATCCACTGTTCCAGAACGGGATACCACAATTCCCTCTCGAATGAGTGATTTGGCTCCTTGATTGCCCATAGGAAAGCGTAACAACATGAGGTCAAGTAAATCAGTGAGAGTGACGATCCAACAGTCGGGCCGCGATGGCGTCATTATGAAGATCGAAGGCAAACTCGCCGGGCCCAATGTTCCTGCGCTGAACCAAGCGTGGCAGGACTTACAGCTCTCGCTGGGACAAAGAAAGCTTCTGGTGGATCTTCGTGGTGTGACGCATGTGGACGGGACAGGCCGTGAGTTGCTGGCTGAGATTCACCAAACGACAAGCGCCGGATTTTTGGCAGATACGCCGCTCACGAAATATTTCGCGGAAGAAGCGCAACAGGGCATTAGCACGAAATCTGAATACTGAGGTGAGGAGGCAAGAATGAAAGGTCCATACGGATTAAATCTGAACGATGGATGCAAGAATTGCACGACGAAAGGCCCCGGATTCTTTTGCCAGTTGCCGCCCTCCGCAGTGAAAGATTTTGACGCAATCAAGTCAACGGCCACCTATCCGAAGGGCGCACTGCTGTTCGTCGAGAGACAGGAGGCGCGCGGGATCTACGTCCTGTGCGAGGGCGAGGTAAAGCTCTCCATCAGCTCACATGAGGGCAAGACCTTGATCATGAGAATTGCCAGATCAGGCGAACTGCTTGGACTGATGGCCGCCATGGCGAGCCAGCCCTACGAAGTGACGGCCGAAACGATCCATCCCTGCCAGGTCGCCTTTGTGCGCCGGGAAGATTTCCTGCGCTTCCTCGCAAAATATCCCGAAACCTCCCAAAACGTGGTGAAGCAGATGGCTTCTCAATACCGGGGCGCATGCGAACAATTACACACGATCGGACTGTCGGCTTCCGCCCAGGAAAAACTTGCTCGTCTTTTGCTCACATGGTCCGAGGGAATTCAGCAAACGAAAGAGGGCACACGGATCAAACTGCCTTTGACGCATGAAGAGATTGCGGAATTCATCGGCACCACTCGCGAAACAGTGACGCGCACTTTGAGCGATTTCAAAGCACGGCATCTGGTTTCCATACAGGGATCGACCCTGATGATCCCGAATCGCGCCGCGCTCGAAAGCTTCGCCAACGCATAGAAACTGAAAAATTAGCCGCGGCCGTGCAGGCTTGAGTCTGTCGGAGGACTCAATCCTGCACGGTCTTATTTTTTAGAGAATCATCTCAGGACTTAATTTTCGCCTCCGGCAATTCCAAAAGGGCTCGAACCTAATCGCGCGCCTGCGGCGCGTCAGGTAAGGGACTAGGCGAGCAAAGCATGATGCGACCTGGTCCACTCGTGAAGCGTCCCGCCGGGGATCCCACCGCGCCCGAAGATCATTGCCGATTGCCACATTCGCCGCTTCCCTGCACGAGCCCGCCGATTTCGAGACGCGCTTCCGGTGACATGCAGTATCATTAGCCTCAAATGCGCATGCGCTGGGTGATTGTCAGTCTTTTATTTTTTGCGACTACTGTCAACTATTTGGACCGCGCGATTCTTGGCGTGATCCTTCCGGAGATTCGCGACAAGTTCCACTTCGGCCTGCCGTTTTATGGCTTGATCCAATTTTGGTTCCAGATTGCGTATGCGGGGGGATCGCTTTTCGGTGGCTACTTGCTTGATCGCCTTGGCACGCGGGTCGGATATGGGATCGCGGCGGCACTGTGGTCCTTTGCGGCCACGCTCAACGCATTCGCGGGAAGTGCATTCCAATTCGGAATGTTCCGTACAGTGCTAGGCCTAGGCGAATCGGCCAATTTTCCCGCGTGCAGCAAAGCCGCTGCGGAATGGTTTCCTCCCAACGAACGCGCCACGGCCATGGGAATCGTGAATGCGGGCACAAATCTGGCCAATATTTTCGGGCCGCCGCTTTTTATCATGATTGCGTTGACGCTGGGATGGCAAGCGTGCTTCGCGATCATGGGTGGACTCGGATTTCTCTGGCTGCCGTTCTGGTTCTTGACCTATCGCCTGCCGAAGCAAGGCGGCGCGCCAACCACGCCGGGCGCAAAGATCTCCATCAGCGAGGTGATGAAGTACAGGCAGGCCTGGGGCTACGGCCTGGCGAAATTTCTCACCGATCCAGTTTGGTGGTTCTACCTGTTCTGGCTGCCGACGTACCTGACGGACGTACGCCACTTCACGCCGTCGCAGCGCGGCACGGCGCTGATGATTGTTTACAGCATTTCGGCAGTCGGAGCTTTGCTGGGAGGAATTGTTTCCAGTTTTCTGATCAAGCGCGGCTGGACGGTCGGCAAGGCGCGCAAGATGACCATGCTGTTTTGCGCCATTTTCATGCCGGCGTGCACGCTGGGCGTCGTGGTGCAGAACGCGCGCCTGGCCGTCCTTCTCTTCGGCCTGGCCACCGCGGCCCATCAGGCATGGATGACGAATCTTTTTATTGCGCCCGCCGATGTTTTCCCTTCGCAAGCTGTGGGCAGCGCCAACGGATTTGGCGTGTGCCTGGGCGGCCTCGGCGGCGCGCTATTTTCAGGAATCATTCCCGGAACGGTGATCCCGCATGTGGGCTACGTCCCAGTGTTGATGGGCATGAGCTGCTTTTACATCGTCGCGTGGTTCATCATCCACCGGATGATGGGCGACCTGGAAATGGTCACGCTGGAAATACACGAAGCTCGGCCCGCGTCGCTCGCGCCCTCGCGCGCGTGATTCAGTTGCGCGAAGTGTCGAGTCACTTCGCCGCAGCCATGGATTGGCCGCCGCGGCGCCGTAGATTTGCCACCACCAAGCGAATTTCGTCGTACGTGAAATCCGGCGGCAAAACATCTTTGATCGGCGTGAATTTTTCCAATCCAAGATCGGCCGCTGCAACTTCAATCTGCCTTTGCCTGTTTTCCTCGACCCAACTGCTTTGAAATTCCAGCATCCCGCGCTCCACAAGATCCGCAACCATGCTGACAATGGTCGAGCGTCTCCGCCCTCGTATCACGGCGATTTCATCCAGAGTCTTCCCTTCCTCAATCAACTGCATGGTTTCTTCGCTCGGCGTGATCTTCTTTTCCGGAGCGGCGGCGCGCGCGCCGTCACGAAATCGTTTCAACGCGTCAAGAATTTGCCGGCCGTACAATTCGGCCTTGCGTTCGCCGATGCCGGTGATGTGCAAGAGGCCGCCAATTGAGCCGGGACGCAAGTGGCAGATCTCATCGAGCGTCGTGTCATGCATCACGACATAGGCCGGGACATTCTGCTGGTTTGCGGTTTCTCTTCTCCACTCGCGCAGGAATTCGCGCAAGTTCGGATCCAGGCCCGAAACCTCTGGCACCAGCGCCGGCGCGGGAGGGGGCGCAGGTCTTTCCCAGGGGCGCTTCGGCGGCAGCGACACGGGCGCAATGGATGGGGATTTGGAACGCTTCCGCCTGGGCGGCGATGACTCCACTGGCACAGAAAGCCACTCCGGCTGATACCCGCAAACATCGCAAGATCCGCAGGAGCTCCACTTCTTGTTCTCACCGAAATGTCCGCAGATGCGCAGGTGGCGGCAGATATTCGTCTCAACGAAACCGCGAATTTCGTGATAGCGCTGCCAGGCTCGCTCCCTTTCTTCCGGATCGTTGATCTCGCCGATAAAGTACGCGTGCAAACCAGCATCTTTTTTTTGCCAGAGAAGGACGCAATCCGCCGGGAGGCCGTCGCGCCCGGCGCGACCTGCTTCCTGATAAAACTGCTCGATGGATTTCGGCAGCGAGAGGTGAATCACGGCGCGCACGGCGGCTTTGTTGATGCCCAGGCCGAAAGCGATGGTACCCACCATCACGCGCACTTCGTCCGCCATCCAGCGCTCCTGATTGCGCCTGCGATCGACAGCGTTCATCTGGCCGTGATAGGCCACGGCGGAAATTCCATTTTCCTGAAGAAGGTCCACCGTGGACTCCACTTTCGCGATCGTGGGCGCGTAGACGATGATATTTTCTTTTCCGTAGCTGCGCATCGCGTGCAGCAGGAGTTCGGTCTGAGAGTATGTGTCGGTGAGGCGCACTACGTATCGCAAGTTGGGACGGTGGAAGCTGGCAATATATTTGTGCGGATCGCGCAGCTCGAGCTGGCGAATGATGTCATGCCGTACACGCTGTGTGGCGCTGGCGGTGAAGGCCGCGATCGCGCGGTCCGGAAAATGAGTGCGCAGGCGGCTAAGCTGGCGATATTCAGGCCGGAACTCGTGGCCCCATTCCGAAATGCAATGCGCCTCGTCAATCGCGAAAAACATGACTGGCACGCCCTGCAGCCAGTCGTTGGTGTCCTCACGCACCAGCCGCTCCGGAGAAAGATACAGCAGGCGATATCCGCCCGCGCGCGCCCTGTCGATCACCCGAGATTGCTGCACGGGCGATATCGAACTGTTCAGCAGCGCGGCCGGAATTCCCATCTGGCCAAGCTGCGCAACTTGATCCTCCATCAGCGCGATCAACGGGGAGATCACCACGACGGTCTTGTCCTGCGACATTGCAGCGGGCAGTTGGTAGCACAGCGATTTGCCGCCCCCCGTGGGCATCACGACGCAGGTGTCGCGGCCGCCAAGCAGGCTGCGCACAATGCTTTCCTGCAAGGGGCGAAAGGCGTCGTAGCCCCAGTAGCGGCGCAGGGGCGTGAGCAGATCAGGCTCGGAATTCACGGGAAGAGTATAAGACTCCCGAAGGCTACAGTCCAATTGGGAGTTGGCATGAATTGTGACAAACGCTCGCCGCCTAGTGGCACAGGCTTAAGCCTGTGGGGGTTTGTGCTTGCAAGGATTTCACCCCACAGGCTGAAGCCTGTTCTACTTAAAGGCCGGTATTCAAAACCACGCGGAAGCGCGCTTTTCCGCTCATCATTCGCTCGTATGCTTCAGGGGCGCGTTCGAGCGGGAACACCTCGGTCATCGGACGCACGCCGTTGAGCGCGCAGAAGGCCAGCGTGTCCTGGGAATCTATCGGCGAGCCGGAAGGCCAGCCGCAGATCGAGCGGCGCCCGGCGATCAGCAGACGCCCGGTCACTTCCAGCGGCTGGTCGGGATTGCCAACGAGAATGGTCTTGCCGTTGATGCCCATGCCGCCCAGGACCGAGTTCACGGCTTTCCCGCTGGTGACCGTGGAAAGGATGACTCTGGCTCCGCCCAGTTTTTCGAGTTCGGCCGCAACATTTTGCGTTTCGCTATCGAGATAATGTTTTGCGCCGAGCTTTTTCGCGAATGGCTCCTTGTCTTTTCCACGCGCGATGGCGACGGTTTCAAAATCCATCTTGGCCGCAAATTGAACGCCCAAATGCCCCAGGCCGCCGAGGCCGAGAATGGCGACCATGTCGCCGGGCCGCGCGCCGCTGTTCCGCAGAGAATTGAATGTAGTCACCCCGGCGCAAAGCAGCGGTGCCGCGTCCGTAGCAGAAATCTCATCGGGAATTGCGGCGAGAGCCGCGGCGGATATGACCATGAATTCGGTGTAGCCTCCGTCGCAAGTCAAACCTGTAATTTGCCGACCCTTGCTGCAGGTCACAAAATCGCCGCGACGGCAGGAATCGCAATAGCCGCAATGCCCGCCGTGCCAGCCCACTCCCACGCGCCGCCCTGCTTCCCAACCGAGAACGCCCGGGCCTACGGCGTCGATCACACCGGCAATTTCGTGTCCCGGAATGCGCGGGTAGGTGATGCCCGGGCGCGAACCTTCCTTTGCGTATTCGTCGCTGTGGCAGATGCCGCAGGCTTGCACTCTGATGCGCACAGCTCCGGCTGCGGGTTGCGGGACTTCCCGCTCCACCACTTGAAACGGCCCTTTGGCGTTGGGGATTTGAACGGCGCGCATCTGGGGCATGATTCCTCCGAAGCGATGTGAATGGATTGAGAAAATTAGTCGGCAGGACCAGTGGCGCGGGCTTCAGCCTGCGGGGTTTAGTCCGTGCACATACCAAACCCCGCAGGCTGAAGCCCGCGCTACTATTTCTTCTATTGCGTTACGCTTGTCTTTTCCGTCTCGCCCTTGGCGGCCGCGGCGCGCAGCCTGCGCAATTCCGCGTGGAACACGATGACGCTCATCCACATTCCGAGCGGGTGCGCGCCCGCCTTCACCAGCGGGTGCACCGTGCCGTTGCGGAATTTCTCGATGTCCTCGTCCTGCAAAGTTTCCAGGACTTTGGATTCCTCAAGGGGCAAACCGTATTCCGCCGCCACCGAGGGGATGTCGTTAATCAGGCGCACGCGCAGGCTCGGCTTGAAGCGCAGATCGTAGAGAATCTTGTTGAGTTTGTAGGCCGAAGGCGAGGGATGCTTGTAAAACTCGTATCCTTCCGAGCCTTTGAATTTGTAGGTGGCCGGGCCTTTGGTCCCCTCCTCCGAAAATTTTCCGGTTCTTTTGTCGGGCAGAAAGCGCATCACGGCGTGGCCGTGGTGCCAGGTGGGCTGGTAGGTGATGAGCTCGCCGGGCTGGTCCCCGATCATTCCGAACATGATCATCCAGGAAAGCATTTCGGTGTTACCTACTACATCAAATTGTTCTGAAGTAAGACTCAGCAGGGCATCGTGGTTGCCCTTTTCCATCTGAGCGATGGCCCAGTAATCGAATTCAAAATCAGGCTGCGGATATTTCCACGTCCCGGGGAAGTGCGACATTCCCCCGCTGGCGATCACCACGACGCGCTCCGGCCGCCCGGCAATCACTTTGGCGATGGCTTTCCCAAGCTGCTGGCATCGCCGCGCGGTAGGCAGCGGCGGCAAATAGGCATTGACGAAAATCGGGACTACGGGGATTTTTCGATCTTCGATGACCCATTCATATACCGCAGCGAACGCATGACCAAGGACGGCATCCTGAGAATAGGCCATATCGAAGTCGGCGTTGACCAGCTTGTCGAGCAGGTCTTCGGCTAGACCCTGATGAACCGGGAGATCGTACGTTTTGCGGGCAAATTCCGCGCGCGCGCGCTCGCCGGACATGATGGCGAAGGTCGGGACGGAGGAGAGGAAAAACGTTTCCATGTGGTCGTTGCCAATCACTAGCGCCACGTCCGGCTTGGTCTCGTCCAGGTCCTTGCCGAGCAAGCGCATCGCCGCGACGTCGGCGTCGAGCTGGGCCAAGTCTTCGCTCGGCGGGCGGACAAAGAGCTGCGGCGCGTGTACCGTTCCAAATGCCGCTACGATTTTCCCCATTTTGGCACCCTCGTTTTCTTGATGGCTTGATTGTGCGGAAACTGTCAGAGTTCGTCAAGGTATGAGTAGGACAGGCTTCATTCTGTCGGGCTTTCGCGCGGCGACTGTTCCCGCGCCTGAGGATTCCTCGTGGGGCGGAAACCGCAAGCGAGCAGTTCTCCGCTGCTGGAATGTGAGAACACGTGGCAGGTGGCAGGTGGTAAGTGGGAGAGGGCAGATCGCAGGTGTTTGGGTGCCGCACCCTTTGTGGCTTTCGAGGCGTGCGGGTTTAGATTCAGTGACGACCGGAAATGTGGCCCAAGAAAGGCCGAAAACCCGCACCCTTGCAGAAACGGCAAGGGTGCGGTACCCAAGAATTCAACAACGAAAATTCAACAACGAAAATTTAAAACCTCTTCAGGCGCTTGCCGCAATTCCCTGCTTCTGAATTTGCTTCGCGAGCCGCGGATAAACTTTCAGGGCATTCACCTCGAATATCTTATTCTTGTCCGCGGCGGTGAGGATGGTCGATCCATCGATGTAGCGGCGAGTGTCGTCGAAGTAATGGCCGGTTTCGGGGTCGATGCCCTTCACCGCACCGACCATTTCCGATGCGAAGAGGATGTTGTCTGCAGGAATGACTTTCGACATGCAGTCGATTCCCGGCTGATGGTAAACACACGTATCGAAATATACATTGCGGAGCAGAAGTTCTTTGAGTGGCGGGCGCTTCATGTCCTGCGCGATGCCGCGGTAGCGGCCCCAGTGATACGGCACCGCGCCTCCGCCGTGCGGAATGACGAACTTCAGTGTCGGAAAATCCTTGAACAGGTCGGAGGTGAGGAACTGCATGAACGCCGTCGTGTCGCCATTGATGTAGTGCGAGCCGGTGGTGTGGAAGGCGGGATTGCATGTTCCGGTCACGTGCACCATCGCGGGCACGTCCAGCTCCACCATTTTTTCGTAGAACGGGTACCACCATTTGTCGGTGAGCGGCGGCTCTTTCCAGTACCCACCGGAGGGATCGGGATTCAGATTGCAGCCGACAAACCCCAGCTCCTTGACGCAGCGCTCCAGCTCCGGGATGCAATTCTCCGGCGGCACGCCGGGCGTTTGCGGCAACTGACATACGCCAATGAAATTTTTGGGGTAGAGATTCACGATGCGGTAAATCATGTCGTTGCAGATGCGCGTCCAGGCCGCGCTCAATTTCGCGTCGCCGACGTGATGCCCCATGGCGGAGGCGCGGGGAGAAAAAATGGTGACATCGGTGCCGCGCTCGCGTTGGAATTTCAACTGGGCGGGCTCCAGCCTTTCGCGAATCTGATCGTCGCTGATCTGCGGCGGGGCCGGCGCCTTCGAGGAATCAGTGAACGCGGCGATTTGCTGCTTGCGGAACTCGATAAACGCCGGCGGTTCGGAAGTGTAATGCCCGTGGCAATCGATGATCATTGGGTCTCCGGAGAATCATGCGTTCGGACCGCCAAACGGCGGGCCCAGTTTGCAAAGCATACGAAAGCTTAAGCTATGAAAATTAATCTAGCACACAATTTGACAGGTGGTTTGCGGGCCTAAGTAGCGCAGGCTTTAGCCTGTGGGTTTTGGTTGCAGCGAGAGTGATCGTGCAGCAACTAAACCTCGAAAGCTGAAGCGTGCGCCACTTAAACCGTGCTTCATTTGACTTTGTTCTCGATAGCCGACAGAATTCGCCTTTGCCAACTTTTCCGCAGGTGCAATTTTTCACATAAGGGAGATGAAAATGAAAGCGATCGTGGTGCACGAATTCGGAGCGCCGGAAGTCATGAAGCTGGAGGAATTCCCCACGCCGAAAGCAGCGGCAGGGCAAGCGGTGGTCCGCATTCATGCGGCGGGCGTAAACCCGTTCGACACCTACATGCGCGCGGGCACGTATGCCATCAAGCCGCCTCTGCCCTACGTGCCGGGCGGCGAAGGCGCGGGCGTGGTGCACGCTGTCGGCGACGGCGTCACAAAATTCAAGCCGGGCGATCACGTGTACGTGGGGCATCCGGTCACCGGCACGTACGCGGAATACTCGCTGGCGCTCGAATCGCAATTGCACCGGCTGCCCGAGCGCACTGCTTTCAATCAAGGCGCGGGAATTTACGTGGCCTGCGGCACGGCCTATCATGCGCTTTACCAGCACGCGAACGCGCGCGCCTCGGAAACGCTGCTGGTGCATGGCGCAAGCGGCGGCGTGGGAATCGCCGCAGTGCAAATCGGGCGAGCCATAGGCATGACGGTAATCGGCACGGCGGGCACGGAAAAAGGCCTTGAACTCGTGAGGCATGAGGGCGCGCATCACGCCTTCAACCATCGCGCCGCGGGATACACGGATGCCATTCTCAAGGCGACCAACGGCCGCGGCGTGGACGTCATTCTGGAAATGCTCGCCAACGTGAATCTCGCCGCCGACCTCAAACTCCTCGCTCGATTCGGGCGCGTGATCGTCATCGGCAGCCGCGGAGATATTTCCATCACGCCGCGTGACCTCATGGCGCGCACTTCCTCGGTGCGCGGATTCGTCCTTTGGGGCATATCGGAAGCCGATGAGGCGGACGTGCATGCGGGGCTCTATGCGGGGCTTGAAAATGGAACGATCCGGCCGGTCGTTGGGAAGGAACTCCCGCTCGGAGAAGCGGTGCGCGCGCATAAGGAAATTTTGGAGACGGGCGCGCACGGCAAGATTATTTTAATCCCGTAAGTGTTCGCAAATTTTCGGGAAGCTTAGGACGGGCTTCAGCCTGTCGGGTTTCGTGCCAGGCTTGGCTTACGAAAAGCAGACAGGCTGAAGAGCCTGTCCTACCGGAATTGAATTCTCGCAATTTTGTTGGTGCGGTCGTAGGGCAGCCAGACTGTCGGCGGATTCGTGCTGCTATCGACCTGGATGTGGCGGATTTCCGTGCCGCGTGTAGGAAGCACGTATTCCGTGAATTTTTCAGTAGATGGGTCGAATTTTGCGATCCGGTCCGAGTTCAGCATGGTGATCCAGACGGTATGGTCCTTGGAATTGATTGTCGCCGAATACGGCTGACTGTAGCGGTGAGGCAGAGGGTATTCGGTCACTTTCTTGGTTTGCGCGTCGATTTTCGCGAGCCGGTCGGCGAAAAATTCGCACACCCAGACGACATCCTTCTCCCGGTCGGCCACCGATCGGCGCGGCCCCTTTTCCAGCGGCGTGGCGGTATTCGGCGTAAGCCCCAGACTGGCCGATAGCTCCCGGTCTTTCGCCGTAATTTCGTAATCTGACGAGGACACCGAATTCAAATCCAACTGTTCGATTTTGCCGGTGTGCGAATCCACGATCTCCATGTCGTTCCCGCCCGGCTTGGAAACCCACACTTTGTCTTCCGCATCCGAAGCGAGATCATAATTCGCTTTTCCCGGGCGGTCGGAATAATTGGTATATTTCCCCGTCAGAGGATCCAGCTTGAATGCTCCTTCGCGGTGGGGCGCCCACACATTCCCTTTTGTATCCATGGTGATGAAATCACCGGAGTACGGAATGTCCTGCGGCCGCGGGTATCTGAAAAACTTTCCAGTCTCGGGATCAAACTTCGTCGGAGCGCCTTCCGTGCCATTCGCAAACCAGATGTTGCCGACCTTATCGAAGACCAGCGCATGGGAGGTCTCCGCGGCATTGGCGTCGTCCGCTAGTTTGTATTCGGTGATCCGTCCGGTGCGAGGGTCCAGCTTTCCAAGCGTGCGTTCGGGCGTCGCGTCGTCTGCAAACCAGACAGATCCGCCTTTGTCGATGGCCACATCGTGCGCGGCCCTGCCATTCCATCTGGATGGAGTTCCTTCCGACCAGTCCGTGCCGTTGTGTTCCATGATCCAGCCCGGCATGTCGGGCCGTGACAGGTCGTATTCGGTCACCACGATCTGAGCGGATTCTCCGGTAGGGCGCGGAAGCAGTTTCAGATTGAGCGGAGCATTTCCAGGGCCCCGGACGCGCCCCAGATATTCCGCAAGCTCCTGCTTGTAAGCATGAATCACGGGGTTGGGCTTGGCATCTTCGGGCGCATATCCGATGGATAGCATTTTTTCCATCAAGGTGATGACGGCGCCCCATCCGGCCGAGTCAAAGCGGTTTTGCAACAGAAAGCTGACTTGGTGGCATCCGCTGCAGTTGTTGATAAACACCGTTTTCATGCGCCGGTCTTCGGGAGCATCCTCGGGCAAACTCGCGGCCCATTCCGTGCCGGAAAGCTGCTTGTGGAAATCAGCGAGGCTCGCGAGCGTCAAATCCACTTGCTTCTTCGCTCCACCGGAGAGATTCGCATC
>Ga0210396_10000575_pt1 | contig 46925 bp, 44 predicted proteins | sample IncBWH17OmetaG_FD_155466 | JGI IMG/M metagenome (GOLD analysis project Ga0210396, IMG submission 155466) | Forest soil microbial communities from Barre Woods Harvard Forest LTER site, Petersham, Massachusetts, United States - Inc-BW-H-17-O ... | reverse complement strand
GATCCACCAGTTTGCGGCCTTGGCCGAATTGGCCGTCGTGGCCGAAGCTGTCGGTTCGTCTCGGGATTGCAGTGTTTGGACCGAACCTTCATTACTCGACATGCTGTCGTCCTTCCTTATAACAGAGGGCGGAACTGCGCGTTGCTATCGAAGCGCGCGGAACCCAGGGTGCGGCTAAAACTCCACACACGATCGTTGATCACCCCACACCAAGCATCAGTTTCGCGGTGGCGTTGACCATGCTCTGAGCGTTTCACGGGACCGAGTCCGCAGTCATTGGTCACGGCAACACCTTCCCCCGCACCTCGGTGTGCCGCCGAACAATGAAGCCCATTTAGTTTGCTGGTACTTTGGCGATGACTTGTTAGTGGGGCGGTTATTCGCGTCGTCACGCCGTTCGAGATGAGGTTGGCGAATGCATCGCGGTGAGAGGCGGCGTCGGTCGCCGGGCAGGTCCCCCAAGTCGATCACCGTGCGGGCCGCGGCGTTCGGATGGGCATGCGCGGTTCTCGTCGTGGCCGGATGTGCGACTGTTGTCGACGGGCGGGCAGAGTCCATGTTGTACAACCCTTTCCGTGTCGGGGGGCTGCCCGTGGCCGACGGTCCCAGCGGACCCCGCGAGAATGCACCCACGCCGACCGGCAGGGTGTACAACACCGACGGCGGTGCCGCCGACAAGCTGGCGTTGCTGGCGATCAACGACATCGAACAGTTCTGGCAGCAGACGTACAACAACTTCCTGAAAGGAACTTTCACCCCGATCCACCAGCTGATTTCCTACGACTCCAACGACCTAGGCAGCCCGCGGATCTGCGGCCGCGGCACCTATCGCCTCGTCAACGCCTTCTACTGCCGTAATGACAAGGTGATGGCGTGGGACCGGGGCGTCCTGGTTCCGACAGCGCAACATTTCTTCGGGGATATGTCCGTCCCCGCGCTGATCGCCCACGAGTACGCGCACGCCGTGCAACAGATGGCCGGACTGGTCAACAAAGAAACACCCACTATCGTCACCGAGCAGCAAGCCGATTGCTTATCAGGGGTTTACCTACGATGGGTGGCCGAAGGTCACTCCCCTCGCTTCACAGTTAGCACCGGCGATGGGCTCGACCGCGTTCTGGCGGGGCTGATCACGATCCGCGACCCAGGGACTCCGGAGGACACGGAGCTGAGCGAGCAAGGCCATGGAACAGCCGCGGACCGGGTCAGTGCGTTTGGGATGGGCTTTGTCCACGATGCGTCAGCGTGCGCCGCGATCGACGTGGACGAAATAAAGCACCGCCGCGGTGACCTGCCGATGCCTGTGCAGGTCAATCCCACCGGCGAAGCAGAGACGGGACAAGTCGCGATCAACAGGAACACGATCTCAATGCTGATGGAGACCCTGGAAAAGGTCTTCTCGCCCAAGCAGGCACCAGCGCTGTCGGTGGATCGCGCGAACTGCGCTGACGCACAGACTAACCCACCAGTGTCCTACTGCCCCGCGACCAACACCGTCGTCGTCGATCTACCTGCCCTGCAGAAGATGGGTGCGCCTGCCAACGAACACGACTTCGTCCTAGTGCAGGGCGACGGCACCGCATTGTCGGTCGTGATGTCGAGATACGTGCTCGACCTGGAGCGCGAGCGCGGTCTACCACTCGACACGCCGACGGCGGCCCTGCGAACCGCCTGTCTCACCGGAGTGGCGCACCACAAAATAATGGCCGAGTCGGTGAAGTTGGTCTCGGGCAACAGCCTTGGCATGACTGCCGGCGAGCTCGACCAAGCGGTCGCCGGGTTGCTCACCAACGGTCTGGTCGCCAGCGATGTTAACGGTGCCACGCTGCCGGCCGGCTTCACCCGGATGACCACGTTTGGCTTCGGTTTTCTCGGCACCGAGGAGCTGTGCTACCAGCGGTTCCGTGAGGGCGGCGCGTGAATCACCACGCGGATGGTTGAAGCTGCCGCCAACGCGGTTGTCCACCAGGCTAATCCAAACTAACGGGGACCGCGCGCCTAACGGATGTAGGGGATCTACGCACCGTGTCGGCGACCGTCGCCGAGGCCGTGTACCACGCGGCCGTGGAGGATGACGCCGTGGACTACCGCCGTCCCTGGTCGGTGCCGAGGGTGACCAGGACGGTCCGCTGATCGCCTGAAGGATCAACGAATTTCAGGCGCATTTGGGCGCCGGGGGCCTTGGACTGCGCCGCAGCGACCAACGCATCGGTGTTTCCAATCATGTGGTCATCGACTTTGGTTACCAGTGCGCCGGTAGGCACTCCAGCCACCGCGGCGGGACTGCCCTCTGTCACGCCGGTGATCCTGGCTCCGCGACCATTCATCTCATTCGTCGCCTGCAGGCCCAACCAACCATGGGTTGCCTTACCGGTCGCGATGAGTTCGCCCGCGATGCGGGCGGCGTTATCGACGGGAATGGCGAAACCTATTCCGATTGAACCGCTCTGGATCGTGTCGGAGCCCGCAACACTGACCAGACGTGCGATCGCCGAGTTCATGCCGATGAGTTCGCCGTTCATGTCGACCAGGGCGCCTCCGGAGCTACCCGGGTTGAGCGCCGCGTCAGTCTGGATAGCATCAAACGCCGCCAACTCGTTACCGGCGTCGGCGACGGTCGACACCGGGCGGTGCAGCGCGCTGATAACCCCAATGGTCACGGTGTCCTCCAGACCCAGCGGCGATCCCACCGCGACCACCGGCTGACCGACGTGCAGGCCACTCGAGTGGCCGAACGAAATCGGGGTGAGGCCCGTGATTCCCTGTGCCCGAACGACTGCGACATCACTCGTCGGATCAGCGGCAACCACACTGAACGCGGAGCTTCGGCCGTCGTGAAACGTCACCACGGTGCTCGCCGGCCCGGAGGGCCCTGCGTGGACGGGTGCCACAACATGGTAATTGGTCATGATGAGCCCATCAGGGGTAAGAACGATGCCCGAACCCAGTTCAATTCCGCCACCTACGTTGACTTGCAGCGTGACCACGCTGGCCAGAACCTTGGCGGCGACCTGCTCCACCGATAGCGGCGCAGAGAATTTGACCGCGGACCGCGGCGTAGCAGAACCGGGGACGAACGCGGCGCTGCCGGTGGACGGCGGGCGAACGAGAACAGCCACGGCAACAACGAGCGCTGCAAAAAACATCGCTGCCGCGCCGCCACGAATTATGAATGTCACTGCGCGAACAAGGCTCCGACGCCGCGCGGATATCGCTGGCACCGGATGAGACGGGTAGTAATACTCGCGGCGGTCGGCCTGCTGGACATCAGACATCAGCGTCACGCCGTCGCGGGAGTCGTGTCGGTTCCGGCGTCTCCAACCCCGTCGCCGAGCAGCCTGCGCAGTTTTCGTCGTCCACGGTAAAGCTGCGACGCCACCGTTCCAGTCGCAGTATTCATGATCGCCCCAATCTCCTGGTAACTGAGCCCCTCGACATCGGCGTAGAACACCACGTCGCGAAATTGCCGCGGCAGAACCTGCATCGCGGCCTTGATCACGTCGTCCGGCAGCGAATCGAGCGCGTGGTCCTCGGCCGAACGCATCGACGCTGGCGCGCAACGGGTATGGGAATCCACTAAACGCTGTTCGCTGATGTCCTCGGCCGAGTACTGCACCGGTTGACGCTGCTTCTTGCGATAGTTACTGATATAGCTGTTTATCAAGATCCGCAACAGCCATGCGCGCATGTTGGTGCCCCGGCGGAACGAATGGAAACCCATGTACGCCTTCATCATCGTTTCTTGCACCAGGTCTTCAGCGTCCGCATGATTCCGGCTCATCCGAGACGCATGGCGGTATAGGACGTCGTGGAGCGGTACCGCCTCGCGTTCAAACCGGGCGCACAACTCGGCCTCGCTTTCAGCATTCGTCATGTCGCTCGTCCCCTCACGACATCATCGCGTTCACCCAGCGCCGCGAGAGGCTCTTGCACGCACGGTCAATGGGGCGCCGTCTCGAGGTATCATCGCCGAATTTTCCCAAGTCCAGATCAACCTTGAATGTGGCGAACTGCCAACCCAAAACGGTCAAGCGGATAGTCACGTTCACGTCATGCACCCGGAAATCCCGCACTGGCTCAAGCACTTTTCTATCGGCACCGGTGAAGATTGGGTCGCCCCGTCCGACCGGTCGGGCAGGCAGGTTTTGCGTGATCATGCTGCGACCCGGTGAGATAGCGTGTCGAGCGCTTCGCTTGCCGCATTGGTGTCGCTGCGGATCTGGAAGGCCTGCACGATCCGGACCAACCCGAGGACCACCAGTGCAACACCGACAACGATGGTGAGCACAACGATGGAATCGAATGGCCAAACAAGCACGATGACGCCGGCGATCATGGACATGATGCCAAGCACGACATACCAGCCCCGTCCGGGCAAGCCCCGCTCGCTCAGCGCGACCGCATTCTCAGAAACGCCTAGAAAGACGAAGCCGGTTCCGATCCAGACCGACAGCAGCAGGACGGCGTACTCGTCGCCAAAGTGGCGGAATGACAAAATCGCCAAGACCAGCGACAGCGCGCCGGTGAAAAACAACATGACACGTGTGGCTGCGGACTGGGACGAAGTGAACGCCAAAAACAGTTCTGCCAACCCGCTTATTAGCAGGTAGACGCCCAACATCGTTGCGGCAACAAGGATTGTTGGGCCGGGCCATACCAGGACCATTGCGCCCAAGACGATAGTCAAGACGCCCCATACCAGCGTGCCTTTCCACACCTGCCGACCAAGAGCGCAATCCATGATGCTCCTTCTTTCTCGTTTTCTCGACACCTTGTTTTGACAACCGCCTCGCTGTCGGCGAGGTCCGGCCGATTTATTTGCCGGCCTTGTGTTTTCTGCCGACGCATCGATCGTTACCCGCACCGACGTGGGCGTCGATGTCGTTTCAAACAACACCTGTCGGCTTGCAGTGTCGCGCTGAACAACGCCGCCAAAACACGCAGAAGCGACGCAACTTGCCTGTACGTAAGAACAGCAACTGGAGCACGCCGTTGTGCGTGACAACGTCGACTCACTCGATCAGGGCTCGGACGATCGAGGAATGCAGAAGAAAAGCTTGCTTCGTAATTATCAAGGCGTAGAACGAAATACACGACGTCTCGCGCCGACGGGCACTCACGCACGCGAGGGATACGTGACGGGCACGACGGTGCTGGTAATCGCCGGAATCTCTACCAGGATGGTCAGCCATGGGCTTATCGATGCCGCGGCTCTCGGCTCATTAAACGGAATAGCGCTCAACGTTTTCGACCAACTCGCCCAGGTGCCGCCGTACAGCGAAGCCTCTGAAAATGAAGTACTTCCACGCCCCGTCGACGCATTGCGCACGGCAGCCTCCGAGGCCAACGCCGCACTGATTTTGACCACCTACAACGGGCAGATAACCGCACCGATCCACAACGTCATCGACTGGCTGACGCTGCGTTGCGATCGCAGCGCACTACATGACAAGCCCTTGGCTGTTATCGGCCCCACAAAAGACTTGTACAGCGGGGTTTGGTCGTGCCGCCAAATCGAAGAGTCCGGCCGCGTCGCGGAAACCCTTGTCATCGAGCCCTTTACCGTAACGACCCTCTGCGAGGCCGTTATGAAACTCGCTGAACAAGCGGACATGACGCGGGCTTTACGGAGCGAACGGCAACACAAGCCTCGCCCGATCACGGAGCTGACGCCAGAGCTGAAGCCCCAAGGCGCCTTCAGAGCTGCCAGCGCGGACAAATTCGAGGCCGGCCGGCGCCGCCGCTAACGGGCCAAGGCGCAGCTCAACGGGCTGGAGCGGTGCGCCGAAATCGCCTGTACGGGCCGCCGGGACGGCGAGTGTCGGCCGGCCCTGCCGCGGGGCTTCAGGTGCGCTGAAGCCCGGCGGGAGGGACGGCATGAGGCCGACCCGAACAGGAGAAGAAACAATGAGGAAGTTAGCGCAACGGGCAGTGATCGCCGGCGCTAGTGTGCTGACGATCATGAGCGCCGTTGGCGGTGCCGACCTGCTGGGACAAGCCCACGCGGACCCGCTGTGCGTCACCAACGCGGCGGATCCATGCCCGCAAGCGGACCCGCCCCAGGGCGACCCGCCCCGGGCGCACCCGCCGCAGCTTTCGAGAGTCTGCACTGGCGGGGGGCCGAAGACCGGAGGAGGTCACTGCTGGCCAGTGCCGGCACCCAGCGTGCATCCATGGCAGGAGGCGCCGTCGTCGATGGAGGTGAGGTCGACGCAACCGATTTAGCGAATCGTGCTCCGCTGCAATGGGTTTACCACGTGGCGATGGAGATCGAGATCCTCCAGCGGGACAGCGCGTTGTTCGCTCGCGACACCGTCCTCACCGCCCGGTGCGTTTCTCGATCCGGCGCAGTCGGTGGCGCACGGTGTTGGGGTGGCGGTACAGTCGGTCAGCGACGGCGCTCACCGAAGCGGTGTGTGCTGCCACACCCGAATCGTTTCGAAGAGTGTCTCGCGCTCCTCGTCGGGAAGATCGCTGAAACAGTCCAGAGCGGTCCCGACCGATGTGACCATCACATGCGGTGCCCCTACTGATCGCCTATGACCGCATCGAGCCGATATCAGCCCAGATAGGCCAGCCGTGGCTGGGTGTGCGCCATGATGACATCGGGCCCGTCGAACTGCGGCGCGTAAGTGATCCGTCGCCGCCTGCCGCGCCACCTCGCCGCGCCGGCGGACTAACGCCGAGCCGATCTGCGTCACGTGCGAGTCGATGGGTGCGGATACCACGGTATGTCGGCGGAAATCCGGTGACGGGATAAGGCGTTGTTGGATACCACATCGTCAAGCGGCGCTCGTTGTCACTGATTCCATCGACATCGGGTCACACCAAATCCATCATCGAAATAGTCGGAGGGCGAGCGCGCGGGGAGTTTTTCATGACCAATTTGAGCCTGCATCTCGTCGAGTCGGCAGACATGTACCCCGACGGTCCCGCGCTGCGCTGTGACGGAGCAACAACGACGTTTTCGGAGCTGGCCGACAACGCGGCACGGTTCGCCGCCTACCTGGGCGACCAAGGTCTCGGCCCAGGTGACCGGGTGGGGGTCATGCTGGCCAACCGTCCCGAGTTCGCGATGGTCTTCTACGGCGTGCTGCACGCTGGAGCAGTTGTAGTGCCGATAGATCCGCTGCGAGGTGCCCGCGATGTCGAGTTCTTCTTGACCAACACCGGTGCGCGGCTGCTGGTCTTCGCGCCGGCATGTGGGGCTCCGGCTACCGTTGGCGCGCAGGCCGCCGGTGTTCCGCAAATCGGTGTCGGCGAGAACACGCTTGAGGAGCTGACGAGCAGCTTTCTCGGGCACCCGTGGCCAGTGACCCGCGCCAGCGACGACAACGCGGTCATCCTGCACACGTTGAACACAACCGGGCTGCCCAAGGGCGCTCAACTCACCCACAGCAACCTAGCCTGCAACCAAGGCGTCAGTGCGCGCCGGCTGCTCAGTCTCGGACCCGACGACGTCGTGATGGGGTGCCTGCCACTGTCTCATGCGTTTGGGATGACATGCGGTCTGGCGGCAGCTGTCTCAACCGGCGCGACACTGGCACTGCTCCCCACGTTTGACCCCGGCAGAGCGTTGGAAACGTTTGCGGCCGAACAGGTCACCGTCTTCGAGGGGCTACCCTTCATGTACGCCGCGATGCTCGCGGCCACCGCCGGCCACGAGCCGGACTTCGGCTCGTTACGGGTCTGCATGTCGGCGGGCGCGACGATGCCGGTGGAGATGGTGCGTCGGTTCGAGAACACATCCGACTGCACTGTGCTCGAGGGCTACGGGCTGTCGGAAACGTCGGGCCCAGCATGCTTCAATCGTCCCGCAGCACAGCGCAAGGTCGGTTCAATCGGCACACCCATCGACGGCGTACAGATGCGGGTAGTCGACGAACACGCTACCGAGGTGCCGACTGGGACACCCGGCGAGATACAAGTCCGCGGGCCCAACGTAATGAAGGGCTACTGGAACTTGCCGGAGGCCACCGCGAATGTCATTGTCGACGGCTGGCTTTCGACTGGCGACAGCGGCCGGGTCGACGAGGACGGATACTTCTTCATTGTTGCCCGCGAGAACACCTGATAATCCGCGGCAGCCACAACGTCCTCAGGGCGGCCCGTTTCACGATCGGCGAACGAAGCGCCGAATGTTGTGCCCCAACGGAAACCCGTCGATCGGGTCGCACACCGCGGTTGTTACGGGATCAATGCACAAATGCACCGGTTCCTGCTGTCGTCGCGAATAACCTCAGCACGACGATTATGTGTCGGCCAACAATGACCCGTTGCCACCCAGCGCCGACGATGACTTTAGGCCGCCGTGAAGCGGCCCAAGGATAACGACGTTTGGCGATGAGCCAGCCATGAGTTGATGAAGGAGTTTCTGATGGCAAACACAGATCTGAGTAGCCAGTTCGAGAAGATTTCCGACCACGCAAAGGCCGCGACACAGCATCTTCGTGCGGCCGGTCAGCACACCAAGGATCAGCTTGCTGCCGACGCTGCTAGCGCACGAGAGAAGGCAACTGCGGCAACCAATCAGCTGAAGGAGAACGCAGATGACTCGCGCAATAAGGTGTCGTCGCACTGGCAGGAGATCCGCGGCAAGTGGCAGGCCCATGTCGCCGAGATGCGGACTCGCGCACAGGAAAAGGCGGACCGCTTCGACGCCGGCGTGACGGCTATGGATGCCGATATGGCCGAGTCATACGCACTTGATGCGATAGATTTCGCTCAGGACGCGGTGGATGAGGCCGAGTCCGCGGTGCTCGATGCGATGTACACGCGCGCGGACGCAGAGACATTGCGTGCCTGATGGCGATAGGCGATTAGCGAGCTGATATCCGCCGGGGGAATCCTCGGGGATCCCCCGAACAGCACGCGGTTTGGAGATTCACCATGACACCAGCCGCAGCGGGTGCGGAGCGTCGCCGGGTCGATGACTTCGGCCGGCTCGATTTGGGATTGCGGCAGGCCAGCGACTGGTATTTGTGGGGACCGTATGTCAGCGAGCGTCAGTGGGGCACGGTCCGCGAGGACTACAGCGCCGACGGCGACGCGTGGAACTACCTGCCGCACGATCACGCACGCTCGCGTGCCTACCGCTGGGGCGAGGACGGACTGGCCGGCTTCTGCGACATCGAGCAGCGGCTGTGCCTGGCGCTGGCGTTGTGGAACGGGCGCGACCCCGTTCTGAAGGAGCGGGCCTTCGGCTTGACTGGGACTGAGGGCAATCACGGCGAGGACGTCAAGGAGTACTGGTGGTACCTCGACGCACTGCCCAGCCACGCGTGGAACAGCTGGCGCTATCACTATCCGCAGCAACAGTTTCCCTACCAGCAGCTGCTTGACGAAAACGGCCGGCGCGGCAAGTCCGATTGCGAGTACGAGCTGCTGGACACCGGCGTCTTTGACGACGGCTACTGGATTGTCGACGTGGACTACGTCAAGGCGGACCCGACTGACATCCTGATGACGATCCGGGTAACCAACGCCGGGCCGGAAACCGAACTGCTGCACGTGCTGCCGACCCTGTGGTACCGCAACACCTGGTCATGGGATGTCGGGACGGGCGCGCCGACGCTGGCTGCCACCGCCACCGGCACGGTGGCCGTCGAGCACCCCTTCCTTGGCGATCTCGAGCTGCTGGCTGGGCCGGCCCCACAGGGTGGCGGGCCCGAGCTGTTGTTTTGCGACAATGAGACGAATGTTGCTCGGCTGTACGGGCTTACGGACGGCTCGCGATGGCCCAAGGACGGCATCAACGACCACGTGGTGTCCGGGGCGGATACCGTCAACCCGCAGCGGCGGGGCAGCAAGTGCGCGGCGTGGTATCGGGTCACGGTGGCGCCCGGCGCGACCGCCGAATTGCGGCTTCGGCTGCGTCGAGCCGGCACCGCGCCCGACCCGGCCACGGCGCTGGACGCGGCCTTCACCCGGGTGGTGCACCAGCGGCGCGCCGAGGCGGACGAGTTTTACGCCGAGCTCACTCCGGCCGCGGCGTCGGCCGACGAGGCCGCGGTCATGCGTCAGGCGTTCGCCGGGATGCTGTGGAGCAAGCAGTTCTATTACTACGAGGTGGCCCGCTGGCTCGACGGCGACCCGACCCAGCCGCGCCCCCCCGCGCAGCGGAAGTCCGGCCGCAATGCCCGCTGGCCCAACTTCGAGGCGTTCGACGTGATGTCGATGCCCGACAGTTGGGAGTACCCGTGGTTTGCGGCGTGGGACTTGGCGTTTCACTGCGTCGCGCTGGTGCACGTCGATCCGGCGTTCGCGAAGTACCAGCTGCTGCTGCTGTGCCGCGAATGGTTTCAACACCCCAACGGGGCGCTGCCCGCTTACGAGTGGGATTTCTCCGACGTCAACCCACCCGTGCATGCCTGGGCGGCGCTGGAGGTGTTTGCTATCGACGGGGGCCGCGACTTCGATTTTCTCAGCCGTATTTTCGACAAGCTGTTGGTCAACTTCACCTGGTGGGTGAATCGGCAGGACGCCAACGGCTCCAACCTATTCGAGGGCGGGTTCATGGGGCTGGACAACATCGGCCCCTTGGACCGATCCCACCTTCCCGTCCGGGGTGTCCTCAAGCAGTCCGACGCCACCGGGTGGATGGCGGGGTACGCGCTGTCGATGGCCACAATTGCGGCGATCCTGCACGGGTCGGGGCAACGACCCGCGCTCGATTTGGTGCAAAAGTTCCTTGAGCACTTCGCCGGCATCGCCGATGCACTGGAGACAGTAGGCACCTGGGACGACCGCGACGGTATGTTCTACGACCGCATTGAGCTGCCCGATGGTGACGCGGTCCCGGTCCGGGTGCGCTCGATGGTCGCCATGATCCCGTTGCTCGCGGTGGCGGTGGTCAATGAGCAGGCCATCGACGAGTCGTTGGTCACAGACAAGGGGTTCGCCCACTACCTGCGACATCATGGGCTGGGCGGCACCGAGGACATGATCGCCGCGGGGATCCTGCGCGGCACACCTGGCGAGCGGCGGCTGCTGGTCGGCGTAGCCCCCCTCGAGCGGGTCCGTCGACTCTGGCAAACCATATTCGATCCCGCCGAGTTCCTCTCGCCGCACGGGCTGCGTTCCTTGTCGGCCTATCACAGAGACCATCCGTACGTTTTGGACGTCGACGGCGTGCGCGCCGGCATCGACTACGAGCCCGCCGAGTCGACCACCGCAATGTTCGGCGGCAACTCCAACTGGCGGGGCCCGGTGTGGTTTCCGCTCAACTACCTCGCCGCGACGGCACTGGAGCGCTACCACGAATTCTTCGGTGCCGAGCTCACGATCGAATACCCAACGGGTTCGGGCAACTGGGTCACCCTCGACGCGGTCGCCTCCGATCTTTGGGAACGTCTGGTGTCGATATTCCTGGTCGGCAACGACGGATCCCGGCCCTGTTTCGGCGGAGTGGGCCGGTTCCAGACCGACCCCCGCTGGCGGAACAACCTGTTATTTTTTGAGTACTACCACGGCGATAACGCCGCAGGCCTGGGCGCATCTCATCAAACCGGGTGGACCGGGCTGGTGGCCGACGTGATCCGGCGCAGGCACCGCGCCTACCCTTCGGTATCGCAGGTCATCCAGCGGCTCGTGCAGGGTGAGGAGACCTGATGAGCCAGAAGACGGACCGTCTGCGACTTATGTTGCATGCCAGCGAATGAGGCCAACGGGAGAGCCGCCTTGGGCGGCTGAGGCAGTTGTTTAAGTTGCCCGCCGGCACTCGCGTGCGCGCGTCCTCGAAGCTTGCCTTCCGCTGAATCGCGGATATGACAGCGAAGGATTATCCCCGAAGACAATCTTCGACTGATTGTCGTGTAGAGCTGGATAGTGGCCAAACGTCCAGGGAGACGGATGATTTGATCATAGGGCGGAGAATCCGCCCGCAGCGATCAAAGGGGTCGAATGATGATCTGCGTCTACGTCGATGGTGTGCCGGCACCGCTGACAGCCTATCTGCAGGTCGTGGCCGAGAGTCTCCTCGATGTCGTCCATTCCCTGATCTGTCCCTGCGCGGGAATCGGTTCGTTGAAAGCACCGATCATGGCGCAGCGGGCCGACCCTGTGGGGACCGCCCGCCGTTGCCGTTGCGCATAGTGCCGACGGCCACCTGCGGCCGTTCAGGCTCGACAGCCTTATGATGCAGTGGCGCTGAACCTTTCAGGCGGCAGTACGGTGAGAACACGAGTCACGAAGACTTCGAACGCTGCCATAAAATCGCGTAAGAACTGCTCGGTCGATTTCGCGGTCACTTCCCCCGCTTCGGTGATCAGGTCGGGAGTGAACTGGATGTAGGCCTCCGGCGCCCCCATCACCGGCGAATTGCAGAAGCTCAGCGCACTGCGCACACTCTGCTGCGCGATAGCGGTTCCGATCTTGCCCGGGGAGGCGCCGATCACCGCGGACGGCTTATCCGCGAATGAATTCGCCCCATACGGGCGGCTGGCCCAGTCGATAGCGTTCTTCAGGCAGCCGGGGACGCCCCGGTTGTACTCGGGGGTTACAAACAGCACTGCATCCACTCCCGCGACCGCGTCCTTGAGCGCCCGACCCGCGGGCGGAAAATCAGTGTCGAAGTCGCGGTTATACAACGGAAGATCCCCTATCGGAATCTCCACGAACTCCAGATTCGTTGGCGCCAAACGGATGAGCGCCCAGGCTAGCCTACGATTGATTGACTCGGTTGAAAGGCTGCCCACAATATAGCCAACCCTATAGTCGCTCATACCTTAACCCGCTTCCTCTCCGTCATACATGACTAACTCGAGTCTTCCGGAAGCCGCGGCCGGTCGTCGACGTCAACGAGCACAAGGCCGGCGGCCTTCGGCAATGTCGGTGAACAACGCCATCGCCCCGTCTAAGGCCAAGCCAAAAACATCAGCCGGAACTTCCCCATCCGAATCTCGTCGCCGTTGGTCAGCACAGCCGAATGGATCGGCTCCCCGTTGACGTACGTGCCGTTGAGACTGCCCACATCTACGATCCGGAATTCGCCTCTTTTGCAATAGAATTCGGCATGACGATGGCTGACGGTTGTGTCGTCGGCGACGATGTTGTTGGCGGGATGGCGGCCTGCTGATGTGACCGGCCGATCCAGCCGAAATTGGGAACCGGCGTTGGGGCCGCGTCTAACGATGAGCACGGCGGACCCGGACACCGTGTCCCGAGACCCACCCAGGCTGTTAAGCAAGTTCGTCATGCGGTAGCGCGGTAATTGCCCGCTCCATCACCGCCGCGTAGCATCTGGCGACCAGCATGGCCAGCCGATTCCCGATCCAGCGCCTCACGGTTATCTCCTTCTCTCACCTTGTTTGTCGTGCCCATCGCCACGTCTGCCACCGTGCCGTTGGTTAGATAATTGCCTTGGCAGAATCAGCTTCCTGCTCCGTCGGTGGCGCACTCGCACCGTTCGCTCGCAGCTTGAGAAGTCCGATTATTACCTCGTTCTCTTTCTGGGCGAGCTCGTCGACGGAGCGTCCCGCCGCTTCGCGCATAACACCGTCAACGATGGTTTGCTTGAGTTCGGGAGTTACTTCGGGATTTCCAAGAGTCTTCATCATTGCCGCAAGCGGATCCATGAGTTGCTCCATGAAGTGGTCGATACCGCCAGCGCCCCCTCCTAGATGCCATTGCAGGCTTTGGCCCATCACACCCCAGCGCAGTCCGGGCCCGTAGCTAACAGCGGTGTCAGCTTCCTCGACGCTCAGCACGCCTTGTCCAATGAGGTAGAGCATCTCTCGGTAAAGCGCTGCCTGGAGCCGGTTGGCCACGTGCCCGGGCAGTTCCTTGCGTAAATGAATGGGCTTCTTGGCGATCGACGCATAGAAACGCATCGCTTGCTCGATGGCCTCGGGCGATGTCTTGGTGCCGCCCACCACCTCCACCAGCGGAATGATGTGGGGCGGATTGAACGGGTGACCGACGATGACCCGTTCGGGGTGCTTGCAATCCGATTGCATCACGCTTGGGGTTATTCCCGACGAACTCGAGGCGATGATCGAATCGACGGGCGTCGCTTCATCCATGTCCGCGAACAACTTCATTTTGAAATCCGGCCGCTCGGGGCCGTTTTCCTGGACGAAGTCGGCGTGCGCGAGCGCCTGTCCCATGTCTTTGGTGAAGGTCAAGCGGTCGCGGGATGCGCCCGCCGACAGACCGATTTCTTCGAGCTGTGCCCAGGCCTCGTCCACATATTTGCGTAAGTTGGCCTCAGCGTTCGGAGCCGGATCGGTCGCGACGACGTCTAACCCGCGCGCCAAATACTGCGCCGCCCAACTGGCGCCGATCACGCCGGTACCGACCACTGCAACACGATGAATGGGTTTATCGAATGACATGATGACGTCTCCGTTCAAGAAATTTGGGCGTATGCGATGCCGGTGAGGTTGCCTTGAGCGACGAGCAGGACCTTCTTGTCCGACCCATCGAGCTTGGCCGAAAGGACGTCGCCGCCGAAGTCGGTGACAAACATTCGGTCGCCCTTCAGATCCAAGGCGATACCGATTCCTTCCATCAAATGCGTGAACACGATCTCCGGGGCCGGGCGGCCCGTCACACCCGAATCCATCGGCGCGCGATTCACCGTGTTGCCGCGCGGCGGATCGCCCCGGTCGGTCCAATACACGACGCGATTGTTGAGATCGAGCTCCAGATCGATCGGCTCGGGAAGCCCGTCATAAAGAAGTTCGATATCGGCGCGATTAGACGCGGTCTGTCCTGTGGGAACGTCGATGCCGGCGCGGAAAAGTCGGCCCTTGCCGGCGTTGTCGGGACCTTTTTGCGTCCAGTACACCTTGCCGGCATCAACATCGATCGCCACGCCCACGCACCACTTCGTAGGATCGGGCCCCGGTCGCGGGTCACCCTTGCTGGCGTCCACGAGGGTCTCGATGTCCGAGCCGTCGAGATTGGCGCGCATCAGGCGCATGCCCTCGCGGTCACACCAGTACAGCTTTCCGCTCTTCTTTTCGAGCTGTAGTTGCTTGGGAGTGAATGTGCCGCCCTGCGGAACGACCGTCTTGCGATTCTGCCCGTCGAGGTCAGCTCGCTCGATGGAGCCGTCGTTGGCAACGGGGTCTCCCATGTTGGTCCAGTAAATGTGTCCCGCCGCGACATCGACGACGATGCCATCCGGGTATCTGCACTCGGTGACGAGCACCTTGCGATCAGCGCCATCCGGATTCAGTGAGACCACACAGTCGCCGCTGAGGTCGAGAAGGAACAGGCGGCCCACTGTCGCTACGTCGCCGGACACACGTTGCGGTTCATGCATTCGTGAACTGACCATGTGCCTTTACTCCAAGTCATCAGTTGGAATACGAATCGGATGCCGGATTCACTCCTGCGCGAAGTAATTCCATCGTTGAGCGAGTCGCCGACGTCGTCGATGTGACCGTCGACAGCGATCGGTAGCGACAGTTGTCCGCGGTGACATTGCCCCAACGGGTTTGGCAAACGCCAATGGTTGATGCAACCGCCGGCACGGCCCACGTTGTGTCAGACCACAGCGACGGGCGCCCGCGCCGACGTCAGGATGGACTTAATTGGTAGCCGTGGGTGTGGTTGGACTGTGCGTCGGACGCACCGAAGGGAGTTAGTCGATGAGCGCGAAGGTTCGCGAAGATTTGGTGCTGTCGCACGCTGTAGTCACCGCCGAGGTGGAAGCGCCCTTTGACCATGTTGATATTGCGCAGTGGCTGAAAACGTTGCCAACGCACGAGTACCAGCGGTGTGCACCGCCGGATCACAAGGCAGCCGGCTATACCGTCGACGACGACGGGACCCCGATGTCGATCAACGTGGAGATGATCGGCACGGGCCTGGTCGTGCAGCAGTATCGCTTCGAAGTCGCCGAGCCCGAGTACTGCAAGATGGTGTCGCTGTCGGATGTCTTGACGCCGGTTGGGTGGACCAGCACGCAAGTGATCTGGGAACTGCGGATGGAGCAGCTCGACGGTGATCGGTGCCGTTACACCAACACGGTGACCTCACATCCCACCGAGGACTTTCTGGAGTTCATCGCCAAGAATGGGCAGACTTTCCCGGAAGCCGCAGAAGCCCGACAGGAGGCGTCGGGGCGACACTGCCGGCTGGAGACACCTTTGTATGCGCAGAGCATTGCCCGTTGGGCGGCCGCCCACGCCGCAGCGGCAGCCGCGTAATGGCCAACGCGGCCGGCGTCACGCGAGATGTGTTGCCTCTGTTCGATGCGGGCGCGATCCGCGTCGTCGTTGACGGTCGTCCAGCTGCGCGCGTACCTCGTCGACCAATTCATGGGGTGCGGCCAGAGCTGTTGCGTTTGAAGGTTGTTCGCGAACGCAGAGTTGAGTCGGTCAAACTGAGCCGCATGCTGTGTAGGGCGTAGTGAAGCTGGGACTTTACGATGGGCTCCGTGACATTCAGATCAGCAGCGATTTGGCGCGTCGTCCATCCCAGGTAATGTGCCTTTCGAATCAGCTCACGATGCCACGGCTGCAACTGATTCCACGCTTCGCCGAGCAGTTCAGGATCGAACAGCTCGTCGTCCATCGCGTCGGCTCAGGTGCGGGTCGCGGTCAGCCCGCGCTGCGTTGAGCGAGTAGAAAGCTTTCATGTCGCACCCTTGCTCGTGCTGAGTGATCACGCGGACGTCGATAGCCGAGCTTTTGCATGAAGTTCGGCGCTGCGGTCGAGCAGGTCGTCGACTACGCTCATCCAGCCGCAGATGGCGGCGTAATCACCGTCGCGGCGGGCGCGTTTAACCTCCTGGTAGGCGTCGAAGATCCGCCGCTCGAGCGCGTGATCAGCCGCCATGATCGGCTGGCCGTGGCGCGGGGATGAGAAGACCATGTGGTCACCGCCTCTCGCTATCGGAGGTATCCGAGAGCTTGTGCTCGGATCGGGTTCTGCCCTCCGATGAGCTCTAGGATCACTTCCGGGACTATCCGCCCCGTCCTGCTAATCCTCTGTCTTTCCTCCTCGGCCATCATTGTTTCGGGTGACACGATCTTCGAGCAGAGATTAGTGGCCGCGCCAACCGCAACGGTGAGACCAGCGCTGGCGTTGACTCGCTGAGATCCTGTGACCGAATGTTGCGCTCCACGCCACTCATGCCATTGCCGAGCCAGTCGCACCGTCGGTGTGCGTGGCCGTCGTTGTGGTCGGACACAATGTGGCCGCGCCGGCGATGTAGCGGCGAACACAATAGGGCGACTAGGGAACCTTCGACGGGACATCATTCGTAGTTAGATTATGTCCCAGACAACGTATTTCACATCTACTAACCAGGCTTCTCGTCATGCCCAAGGCGGCCCGCACATCGCCGGTACGGCAGTGGCGTTCACACCGTATCGGTACGACCAGGCTGAAGTGGCACACGGGCTCACCGAGTTCGCCGAGCCGGGGTTCATGCGCTTCGCCAAAACGACTGGCGTCGACCATCGCAGCCTCGCGCTGCCGCTGTCGCGTTACCCGAAACTGACTGGGTTCACTGAAGCCAACAACGCCTACCTGCAGGTTGCCGTCGATCTCGGCGAGCAAGCGATACGAAAGGCGCTCGCTGCGGCGAACATCGAGCCACACGAGGTAGACGCCATCGTGATGGTGTCGAGCACGGGAATAGCGGTGCCAACCATCGACGCACGGCTGATGTCGCGCATTGGATTTCGGTCCGACATCAAGCGTGTCCCGCTATTCGGGCTCGGTTGCGTGGCGGGTGCCGCCGGGATGGCACGCGTCTACGACTACCTGCACGGCTATCCGGAGCACGTGGCATTGCTGCTGTCGGTCGAGCTCTGCTCGCTTACCCTGCAGCGCGATGACACCTCGATCCCCGCTCTCATTGGTGTTTCTCTGTTCGGAGACGGCGCGGCCGCAGTGGTCGCCACCGGCGCCGACCGGGTTCCATCGAGCCCCGATGCGCATCAAGGTCCACGCATCCTTGCGACCCGCAGCCGGGTAGTTCCGGAGACCGTCGACGTTATGGGTTGGAACGTCGGCTCCAGTGGCTTTCAGCTCGTGATGTCCCGCGACGTCCCCAAGATGGCCGATGACCACCTGCGTGGCGAGGTCGACAGCTTTCTCGCGGACCAAGGGTTGTCCATCGGAGACATCTCGACATGGGTGTGCCATCCCGGTGGTCCGAAAGTGCTCGATTCGATCGAGAATGCGATAGGCCTGGCGCCGGAAGCACTGGTGCACAGCCGAAACTCTATGCGGGAGAACGGCAATATCTCCTCCGCGTCCGTGCTTGATGTTCTGCGCCGCGCAGCCGCCGAGCCGCCACCCGAGGGCGCGTTCGGAGTGATGCTTGCAATGGGTCCGGGCTTCAGCTTCGAGCTGTTGCTGCTGCAGTGGTGAGGGGCAAACCATGTACTACTACCTGTTCATCCTCGCCATCGGCGTTGAGCGGTTAATCGAGCTGGTCGTTGGCCGGCGAAACGCCAAATGGTCATTTGCCCGCGGAGGCAAAGAGTTCGGTCGAGATCACTACCCGGCGATGGTCAGTATGCATGCGCTGCTGCTGGTTTCGTGCATCGTCGAAGTATGGGCGCTGGGCCGGCCGTTCATCCCCTGGCTGGGATGGCCGATGCTCGCCGTCGTAGTGCTCAGCACCGTGGTCCGCTGGCGGTGTGTGACCGTGCTCGGCAAACGCTGGAACCCGCGGCTTATCGTCATCCCGGGCGCGCCACTGGTACGGGACCGACTGTATCGATGGGTGCGCCACCCCAACTACACCGCGGTCGCCGCGGAGGTTGCGGCGCTTCCGCTGATGCATTCGGCGTGGCTGACCGCAATCGTGTTCAGCATTGCCAATGCCCTGGTACTCAAGGCGCGGATCCGCGCGGAGAACGCCGCATTGGGCTACGCCTGACCGATCGCCGACGGCACAACCCTCGCACATTTATGTGCGACGCAAGCCAACCGGCCCGAGAGGCTGGCCAACCGCGCGCTCGCGTTGTCCGACGCAACACGGTCCCGGCAACGATGTTGTCTCGGAGGATAGCGCCGTGGATTCGGCCGACAGCGACCATGAATTCTATATATGAATGCTCGTCAGATCTCGTGAGTGATTTGCCTGCACCGGCGTAGGAAATCGCCCGCGCGGCTTTTAGCACGAAGGTGGAGAAACCCAGCATGATCGCCGCGCCCGACGCCTTAGGCGGGACTGGCTGGCGAAGTCGCGTCACCGCCATCGGTTCGGGTTTCGGCGGCCTGACTGCGACGAAGACGCTCAAGCATGCGCAGCTGAATATCACCGACGCTGTGGTGTTTCTGGTGCGCATCATTGCGCAGGGCACGTCATACGTTGTCAATCAGACGCCGCTGTGGCTTCAGGTCATCCCAGCGCTCGCAGGCCTCGCAGCCACGATTGGCGCCCTCATCGCGCTACTTATCCAGAGAACGCCGCGTCGGTGTGCAGGTCGTATACCGTCGGTACCGAGATCACCGCGACGGCACCACACCAATAGTCGCCCACATAGATACGTTCCCCGTCGGGGCTGACCGCCACTGCGTCGGGATAGCCGGGCGCGTCAACGGTCGTCACGACAGACTTCGTGATCGTGTCGACGACCGAGAGCATGCCATCACCGAAATTGGTGATATAGGCATGCTTTCCGTCCGGGCTTAGCTGTAAGCCCCTCGGCAGATCTGCGATATCGATGTTGTCTGCCTCACTGGTTGTCGTGTCGACCACCGCGACCGAATGCACATTACGCACGTAGGCATGCACGCTGTCTGGCGTGAACACCACAGCCAGCGGAGCGTCGGGCAGCGCGACCGCGGTGGTGCTGTCTGTCGTCAGGTTGACCGCCGATACCGAACACGTGTCGTAATGGGTGATATAGAGGTAAGTGCCGTCTGGACTCGCGGTGACTGTTTCCGGACAGGCACCGATAGCAATGGTTTTGACCGCGGCATGGCTGGCGGTGTCGATGATGGTGAGCCAGCCCGCGGGGTATTGGTAGTAGGAGCGCTGGTCGTATGAGACCGCGTATAGGCGGCTCCCGTCCGGGCTTATCGCCAGCGCGGCGACATCGTGAACGGGCACCGTGGCAGCGGTTGTCGCGCAAGCGATGTCGATCACCGATATCGCCCCGTCGGCCTCACCATCGATGACCTGGTTGTGGGCTGCGTACAGGTGGCGTCCGTCCGGGCTGACCACGACATCCGAAGCGCATCCGTCCCACAGCGTTTGCGCAATGTGGTCGAGGGTATCGATGACCACCACTGACCCGTCGTAGTTGATGACAAACAGCTGCTTGCCGTCGGCACCCATCACCAGATCTTTCGCAGGCCCGGTGATGGGAATCCTCGCCACGATGTGCTGCCGGCCATTGATGACCACGACCGAATCGGATCGGGCAACATACAGATACTCGCCGTCAGGGCTCACAACGATGTCGTGGACGCGGCCACCGACCGCGATCGTCGCGATGGCAGTTTCTGCTGGCTTCGACTCGTCAGAGTCGCGCCCAGACTCAGTCACGTGATCCCCATCATCACCGACGCCGTCCAGCACTTGCTCACTAACCTCAGGTTCCAGCGTCGAGGCAACGGGTGATGGTGGCGTTAGAGACGCCTGCGAAGCCCCGAGGAGGGTGCGAGTGGCCATGCTGTCAACAACGCTGGTGGGCTGGTTAATCAACGCATCTATGGCGTACGTCACAGATTTTGCACATTGCTTCTCCTCAAATCTTCGGCCTGATAACAAGGTCGCGGAAACTGCGGAGCCCGTCGATGGTGGGGGCGACAACGGTCAGCGCCGTCGTTAGTGCCAGATCACAACGGTCGTCACTGCCAGGACCTGGCCGTGCGCCGCGACATCGGCGTGGTCGCGACGTTGTCGTAGCACACATCGCGATCGGGGCCGACCGCGACGACACTCGCGGGTGCAAGCCTGCCGCAGCATGACTGACCAATTAGAGGAGCTGGCGTGAGCGACACTCTCGGATACAACCGCCCGAGCCCCGCCGCGGCGGAGGCATGGTGATCGTCATCGTGAACGGCCGGCGTGTGTGGGTTGGCGGTAACGTCACGGTCGCGCTGTTGCTTCGATCGCTCGGCTACGCCGCCCGCGGGGTAGCCGTGGCGTTGAACCGAACCTTGCTTCCCCGGTCCGCGTGGCAGACAAAGCTTTCCGACGGGGCCCGACTCGATGTGCTTACGGCGGTAGACGGCACCCACCCCAACAAGATCTGACTGCGCCTACATGAGACGCCGGTGCACTTCGAAAGCCAGGCATAACTCGGCTACGTCACGCGGCCGGGTCAGGGAACGGCCGGTGCGCTGCTCGATGCGGTGCATCCGGTAGCGGACGGTATTAGCGTGACAGAACAGGAGCTCCCCAACGGTGCGCATCGACCCATCGTGGTCCAGCCACACTCGAAACGTCTCAAACAGGATCTCCCGCTCCTCGTCGGCGAGATCGGCGAAACACTGCATCACGGGGCTTGCGAGGTCCACCATCACTTCGGGTGCGCTCACCGCGGCGGTGGCCAGGATCGAGCCGTCAAACACCGACACCGGCGAGCCCGGGTCTCCCCGGCCGCGCAGCGTCACCCGGGCCTGATGGAGCGCCCGCGCGGTGTCGCGGAGATCGCCGAAGCGGGCGCTGACACCCACCCGGCCGACGGCCACCCGCGACACCAGCGCCAGCACCGCAGCCAGGTGGCGGTCGGTGTTGGCGTGCACAATCCCGACCTGCACGTCGGGTAGCCTTCGCCACGCGGAGGAAATATCGAGGCTGCGGAGCTTCGCCTCGATATCCGGCAAAGCGTCCGCACCGAACCCGGCGGCGTCAGCGGCAATCACCACGAACGGACCGGAGGTCGGCAGCCGAAGATAGTCGGCGACCTCCCAGAGGCTGCACAGCTCCAACAGTCGGCCATGCAGCAGCGCGTCGATGAGCCTGGACCGCTCCGTTTCGTCGCCCACCACCAGACGGGTCTGTTCCTGCCGGTACCCGGCGGCCATTGCGGCGGTGAACAGGTCCTGAGCTATCAGTAACTTGGCGGTCAAACTACGCAACCCGTCGCCATTCAAACAGCATCGGGCTGCGGCCTCGACGGCTACGGCCTCCCACAATCGCCGGAAACCGACCCGATAGGCCTCCATCACCGACGACAGCGGTACCCCGTCACGCGCCCGCTCGACCCCCAGCCGGGTCGCCGGGGCGACGTTGAACTCGCCACCGGTGGCGATCGCTCCAAAGATGGCTCGCAAGTTGGCCGCACAGCCCGCAGCCACCACGTCGAACGGCACCGCCACGGTCGCGCCGTAGGGACGCACCTCGCGGGTGATTGCACGGGCGAGCAGAATCGACACTTCATCGGTTCGCCGACACACCGTATCTGCGACGTCAGCGACCTGTTGGAGCGAAATGTCGCTTTTCATGGAGGGCACATTAGGTGCCGACCGGCCCCCGGCAGTTGTTCACAGGAGACGAAGTTCGTCGCCCTTGTTGTTGTCGAGAGTGGCAAGTGCGACGGTGACCCTGGTCGGGGCCAAGGACTTCGTGCCGGCCACGACACCCGGATAGCCGCCCTACGGTTCTTGGAAGTTTTGGCGGATTTCAAAGGCCAGGCACAGTTCGGCAAGTTGATTCGGCACCGCGAGCGAGCGGCCGGTTTGCACCTCGATGCGATGCAGACGATGCCGGACAGTGTTGGGATGACAGAAGAGCTGTGCTGCGGTATCGGCGACCGAGCCCTTGTTGGCGGCCCACGCTCGGAAAGTCTCGAATAGCACGTCCTTTTCAGCACTGGGCAGACCGTCGAATTGACACAGGATGAGGGCCGCCACCTTGTTGGTCACCTCGGGTGCGCTGACCGCCGCCACGGCCAGCAGGGAGTCTTCGAACACGGTAACGCCGCCGGTCCGGCCGTTTCGGGTGTTGAGTGCGACGCGCGCGTAGCGTAGCGCTTGCGCCGTGTCAGTGAGGTCGTTGAACGGAGGGCTGACGCCAACCCTTGTGGTGGCCTGCCTTTCGAGGAGTTCAACAACCATTTCGCGTTTGGATTCGGTTGGGACGTGGGCAATACCGATTTGAATGTCGGGGAGGAGGCGCCACGCGGAGAAGATGTCGACGCCGCGCAACATAGCGGCGATTCCAGGAAGCGCCTGCTTGCCCACAGTTGGACAGCTGGCGGCGACGACCACGTAGGGTCCGGAAATCGGCAACCGCAGTAGCTGGGCAACTTCCCACACGGTGTATTCGGTGAGGGTGCGCCCGTCGACCAGCGCCTCGGTCAGCGCGGCGCGTTCGGCCTCGTCCTCAAGCACCTGCTGCGTTGTCTGCTGTCGGTAGGCGCTCGTCATTGCGTCGGTATAGGCGTCCTGAATATGCCAAATCCGTGTGGTCGCCTGGATCAGCACGTCGCGGCTGACGTCTGGCTGGGTAGTGGCGATTTGCACCACGGCGTCCCAGAGCTGATGTGAGGCAATGCGGTAGGCATCCATCACCGCCGGCAGTGGAACGCCTGCGGCGGCGCGTTTGGAACCCGTCGCGACGGCAGGCGAGGTGTCGAAACCGTCCGCGGTCTCAAGACATTTCAATGCGAAACGGAGGTTTTCGGCGCTGCTGGTCAGCAATTCGTCGTTTGTCACTACGCCGGTGCTCTTGTAAAACGCGACCTCGGCTCTTACCGCGCAGGCCACAGCGTGCGCCAGTTCATCGACGCGACTCGCCAATTCCGATGCGATTCCCTGGACCTGTTCGTCGACGTCAGTGCCGACGGTATGGCCGTTGACGGTAAGCGATGACGGCCGCCGTGTGGGGCTGGTGTCCGAAAAATTCGCCGTAGCCATCGTTTGACGACCTTGACATCAACGGGCGGCGTCGGGGAACAACGGAACGAGCGCAGTTGGGCCGCCGACGATTCGCCTTTCCCGCGTCGAGACCGGATCAGCCAGATGGCCGTTGCACATGGCAGCCCCTTCCCTAGTGAGCGCGGTGGTGATACTTCCACCGCAATCCGATTATTATTTAGCAGGTGACCGACATCGATGTGCGTACGGACAATCTCGACGCCGCGTTGGTGTAGCTGGCACAGCGCATTCCGTCGAATGCGCGCGTATCCGATCGGGAAACGACGTTTCGACAACGCGTTGGCGAGCCATCAGCCTTACCGAGACAGCCGGAATTCAGAGGTAGGAGAACTGATTTGGGGCCCTTTAACCTATCCCCGATACCTCGCGCCCGTGAGCGAGCTCGCCGGTGGTCGGGCGCCCTATCGGCGAATCAGCATCCGGTCGTTCGGATTCCGCGCCGGCTACGTGAGGCGGGTAACGATCGCTCGGAGACTGGTCAGGTCCAACCCCAAACGCGTTGGATCCACTCATGGTCGGTTTCATGCCCACCGTCGCGGACAACAATGACCGGAACGTGCGCGGACCGAACGACCGTGGAAGTAACGGAGCCCAAGTGCATTCCAGCGTACCCGCCGCGGCCGCCGCTTCCCAGGACTACGAGCTGGGCATTGCGTGACTCATCGACCAGCCAACGGTCCGGCACGTCACAGACGAGTCGTCGTTGCACCTGCACGTCTGGGTAGCATTCTCGCCAACCGGCCAGTCGCTCACTTAGCAGCTCTGCGGCTTGGTCGCGATAGGTTCTCAAGTCCATGCCGAGGATCGGAAAAACACCCACGTCGCTCCAAGCCAGCAGCGCCAGCAGTGGTACCCCGCGCCGTGAAGCTTCATCGAAAGCTACCGCAGCAGCTCCTTCCGACGCTGTTGAGCCGTCGATACCGACAAGAACTGGTGCGTCACCGATCTCGTGCTGTGCCGATTCGGGATCAGGAACAACTGTCACTGCGCAGTTCGCATGGTGAAGCAGCCCCGCGATGACCGGGCCAAGCATCCCCCGGCCGAACGCGCGCCGGCTGCTGCCGACCACGACCATCTGCGCATCGTTTGATGCCTCGACAAGCGTCGGCACCACACCGGCGTACTGTCGCTGGGTGTGGATGACCGGCCGCTTCTCACCGGCCAGTTGCTCGACGATTCCTCGTGCCTCCTTGAGGATCTGACGCGCGCGGAGTTCCTCCCCCTGTGTAATGGTGTGGTTCGGGGCCATCGCCGAGCTGGCCAGCGTCGGAGCGACGACGTTTATGAGTTTGATTGGCGCCACACGCATCATGGCCTCATGTGCCGCCCAGCGGACGGCCGCATCAGATGCAGGTGATCCGTCCACACCGACGACTACGTTGGACCGCGTGGCTGGCATGAAACTGCGTCCTCCCGTCAGACGCCCAGGGATCTCACGCCGCCATCGGTTCAGCGACTGGGTCGAGTGTTCGGCGTACCTTCTTGGCATCCTTGCGGATCCCAAACGCCTGCACGATTTGCAACAAGCCGATCAGGACTAGCCACGCACCGGTAACGATGTCGAGCACAACGATGGAATCAAACGGCCAAGCAAGCACAACGCACCCGGCGATCATGGATATGACGCCAACAACGATGTACCAGAACCGCCCGGGCAACGCCGGTAGGCTGCCGGCGACCGAAATCTCGGAGACGCCCAGGAAGATGAAGCCGACTCCGATCCACAGCGACAGCAGCAAGACGGCGTAGCCCTCGCCGAAGTGCCGGAAGGAGAAAATCGCCATCACTACCGACAGCGCGCCAGCGATGAACCACATCACCCGTGCAGGCGCCGACCGGGGCAAGGTGAACGCCAAATACACCTCAGTGAATCCGCTCACTAGCAGGTAGACGCCGAACAAGACTGAAGCGACAAGGATCGATGGGCCGGGCCACGCCAGCAGCACGCCGCCTAAAATCGCGGCCAGCGCGCCGGCGACCAGCTTTCCTTTCCACTGCTGTTGAGCCAAAATGCCATTCATGGTGCTTGCTCCTCACATCATCGATATATGTCGGCACCTTGACCGCCTGCTGTCGTTGCAGGCCAATGGGTTTCGATGCCGGCCATGCGTCTTTCGTCAACTCCTCAATCGTTAAATGAGCCAACACTGGTGTCGATGTGGACGCTCACAACATGACCGAGTGTGCGTTGTCATCGCCGACAGCGCCTGGCACACCGGCGTCCGTGCGGTTTGCCACGCACTAGTCGGCAGCACGGCCGGCCTAACAGCGAAGGATCACGCAGATCGGTTAGATGAGCCGCCGATGGATCTCGAACGCCAAACACAGTTCTGCGACATCCCTTGGGCGCGACAGCGTTAGTCCGGTCCGTTTCTCAATCCGGCGCAAGCGGTAGCGCACGGTGTTGGGATGACAACACAGTCGTTCAGCCGCGGCGCCCACCGAGGCCTCAGTTTCCTGCCACACCCGAAACGTTTCGAACAGAATCTCGCGCTCCTCGTCGGGAAGGTCGTTAAAACAAGCCAACGTGATGCCGGCCGATTTGACCATCACCTCCGGGGCGGCGAGCGCGGCGGTAGCCAGGATCGTTCCGTCGAATACCGCGACTGTGGAGGCGTCAGGCCGGCCCCGCAGTGTCACTTTGGCAAAGTGCAGAGCCTGCGGCGCCTCGCGCAGATCGTTGAATTGCGCGCTTACCCCGACGCGGCCGACCGCCGTCCGAGACACCAAAGCGACAACCCTGTCGAGTTGCTGCTCGGACGCAAGGTGCACGATCCCGACCTGCCAATCGGGCAGCAGCCGCCATGCCGAATACACGTCCAGGCTGCGCAACTTCGGCTCGATGAGCGGCAGCGGCTCGCTGTCCCCGGGCGTTACCTCGGCGGCGATGACCACAAAGGGACCATCCGTTGGCAACCGAAGATAGCCGGCGATCTCAGACAAGCTGCAGTCGTCGACGACTCGGCCCTCAAGCAGCGAGTCGATCAACAACGGGCGCCGCGATGCGTCGTCGAACATCTGCCGTCTCTGCTCGTCGCGGTATCCGGCCACCACCGCGATGCCGACCAGTTCGGCGAAGGCACTGATGCGCGCCTCGGTGTCGGCCGGCATGGGCCCGGGTTCAGCCGAACCCACGGCCGCCAAACCCCACACACGTCCATCGACGATGACCGGCACGCCCACCGCAGCCCGGACGCCCACCGCACGCACGAATTCGGCGACTCGCCCCGCGGTGTTCTCATAGCTGTCCACGCGCGCGGGCCTGCCGGTGCGTTGCACCATCGCCGCCAGGGTGCTGCCGTCGATCGTCGTTCCAAACCCCACGGGCCACTTCGCCAGTGGCGCTGCAGGATGATCAGCTGCGGCCACCTTTGTAATTTCGCCGCTTGACTCGTAGCGCCACAATCCAGCGGTCGGCGCAGGCACACAGCGGCGCATTTCGTTGACGACCGCGTCGAACACCTCCGACGGTTCGACCCCGCGGGCCACCAGCGTAGCCAGTCGGCGCAAGGCCCCCTGCTCTGCGGCGAGCCGGCGATACTCCGCGTATAGGCCGGCGTTGTCGGGTGACAAATCAAGTTGCCCGGCCGCAAGCTCGCCGTTGGTGAGAAGTTCGTCCATGGCTCGTCCCTACGGATTATCGATATTGGTGTCAGCCCTAGCGAACGAGCCAAGCCTTAGTCATAGGACAGTCTGGTCAGCTGCCAAAGCTCGCCCCTTCATTTGTCGTACATCGCCAAACACGATGCGCCGACGAGGCGCTAGCACCACCATCGCAGGGAACCGTGCTGCCGTCCTTGTGAGCGGTTACACGATCGAACGCCGACAGCTGTGTCTGATCACAAGGTCGCAGCAACCGATGCTGACGGCGGTCCACAGTTAACGGGGCTGGCCGGTCGGATGTGACCGCGCACATCCGCCAGTGCCGGGGCATAAGGTTTCGGGGTATGAGCGCTGGAACACACCCCGTCGGGGCCCGGCGTGGCGCTGAACCTGATCCCCACGTCGTGAAGCTCAGCAAGCTCCTGCTGGGCCGTGCCCCAGAACTGGGCGAGGCGCTGGCCGATCGGCTGTTCCGGGAGGTCGACGCGTACCGCGACGGGACCGTCGTCACAAGAGACGAGGTACGCAAAAGTTGTGAGGCAAACCTGACGTTTGTCTTCGACTCACTTGCCGGGCACGCGGACGTCGACGTCTCGCCTGCCGAGTACACCGGAACCGCACGCGCGCTCGCCGGCGCGCCGCTGCCGGCGGTGATGACGGCTTACCGGATCGGGTTCCGCTTCATGTGGGAGGAGACCCTCGCCACCGCGCGGGCCGCGGGAATACCCACCGAATCGATTCTGGACGCCACCGCACGCGTCTTCGTTGCGCAAGACACCTTCACTCAGGCGATGGCCAGCGCCTATCGGCAGCAGCTGACCGCGCAGATCCTGGAGCATGAGGAAGAACGCTCGGCGTTGGTCGAAGCGCTGCTGTCCAGGCGGATCACCGACACCCAAAGCCTCTGGGAGGCGGCCGACCTGCTCCGGCTGCCCACCACCGGACCGTACGTCGTCGTCGCAGCCGAGTTGCCGGCCATTGGGAAATTGGGCTTGCCCGCGATCGAAAATAAGCTCGATACCCGCGATATCCGGTCGGCGTGGCGGCTGCTGTCGGACTTACATATCGGTATCGTCCACGTGCGGATACGCGACACAGTCAGCACTTTGATTTCAGTGCTCCGGCAGGCCGCGACCGTCCGGGTCGGCATCAGCCCGCCGTTTCACGACCTGGCCGAAACCAGCGACGCACTGCGATTCGCCCGGCTGGCGGTGACCGCGAAGCCGCCGGCCGACTCGCTGGTCACGGTTTTCGACGACAGCCCACTTGCCATCGCGGCGGTCAGCGCCCCAGAGGTCATGGCGAAAATCAGGTCGTCGGTGCTACGGCGACTAAACGAACTGCCGCCCGCGGAACGCACGATCCTGCTCGACACGTTCCAAGCGTGGTTCGAGGCGGGGGGCTCCGCTAACGACACCGCTGAGAAGATCTTTTGCCATCCCAACACCGTGCGGCACCGCCTTCGGCGCATCGAGGAGTTGACCAGCCGATCACTTTCGCGGCCTAAGGATATTGCCGAACTGTGCCTGGCCTTCGAGGTTGAGCAGCGCTTGCCTTGAGCGACGCGCCCGCATGTCTACGGGCTTACGTCGATTAGCCGGGGGTCAATGCCTTCAGCCGGTGGCGAACCTGGAATGCGCTGATGACATCCACGACGCCGATAACGATCAGCCAGATACCGGCGACCAGGGTCAGGATCGCGATCGAATCGAGCGGGTAGATGATCAGCACCCCGCCACCGATAACGATGATCACGCCGGAGAACACCTGCCAGCCGCGCGCGGGTAGGTGGTCGAAGGACAGCGCCGCGGCGAGCAGGGTCACCCCGCGGAACACCCAGCTGATGCCGATCCACAGAGCCAAAAGCAGGATCGACTCGAGTCTGTCGCGGAAGCAGAAGAACCCCAACACCAGCGATACCACGCCGGTGAGGAACGACAGCACTCTCATTGCGGCGCCGGCGTGCGAGCCGAAAGCGGACAACACATACCCAACCCCGGATACCACCAGGTAGATGCCGAACAGGACACCCGCCACCACCAGTGACGGGCCCGGCCAGGCCAGCACGATGACACCGAGTGCCACGCCCAGGAGGCCGATCAGGAGCAGCAACTGCCACGTGTTACGCGCCAGCTGGTGCAGTGGACCTTCGAAAACGGTCTTTTCGCTGGTTGTCATGCAAAAAAGATAGTCCGAAGCCGATGCGAAAAGATTGTTTTTAGCGACAGAGTTAGGCACCTCGCAACGGGATCACGAACAATCCCGGTCCGAGACCACCCATGTAGATGGCTGGTCAGCGCCCCTTTTGTCTCCGGGAGACAACGATCCGCCGCAACTTGGTTGATTGACGACGTCGCCGCGCCGCGGGTGGCGCAGCTAAGTTTTCCCTACGAACGCACCGCAGCATTCCAGAACCACCGGCTAATCCCCGAATTAGCAAGCGCCACAACCCAACCCAATCAAAGAAAAGAAGGTAAAAACCATGTTGCTTCCCGCCATCATCTTCCTGATGATCCTGTTCCCCATCCTCCTGCCGGCCGCCATCACCGCCGTCGACGCCATCACACGGGCCTACCGACCGAACATGGCGCCTCGCCGGTTCGCCGTCCCAGCCGCCGCCTAACATCTGGCATCCCCCAGTCGGGGCCACACCCACGGGTGTGGCCCCGACTGGTTTATGGAGCGCCCGGCTGCAGAACCGCGGGTCCGTACCAATGACAGGCGAGCAACGCGAGTTCGACGTCGAGCCGGTCGCTGCCGATGTCGCGGCCGCGCCGGGCGACGGCGCGGCCCACCCGATACTTCACCGAGTTGAAGTGCAGGCTGAGTTCCTCGGCGGCGAGCTTGTAGCTGGAGCCGCAGCCCAGAAAGACCCGCAACGTGTCACGTAGTCGCGCGTCGTTCTCGTTGTCGGCCGCGAGGTCGCCGAGTACGTCGGCCACCCAATCGCGGGTGCCGGCCACGTCAGCACCGAGGCGCGCCACAACGGACAGGCCCGGGTCAGTCGCCGCGATCACCGTCGGCTGCGGCCGTTTTGCGACCACCGCGACGCTGCGAGCGGTCTCCGCCTCGCGCTGTGACTGACGAAATCCATCGACACCGTTGGCCATGTTCCCGATTGCCACACTCGGGGAATCCGGTCGTGCGAGCGTGAACTCGCGGACCTTGGTCGGAGCGTCGGCCACCGCGGCACGATATGGCAGCCAACCCCATCCGCAGCTTCGGTCGGCGGCAACGAAGAGCGGGGCGGCAGCGGTACCCGCGGATTCGGCCAGTTCGCGGAGAAACCGTTGGAGCCGGGCAAGTTGGTCACCTTCGGGGCCCGCGTCGGGATACCACATCACGAGCCCCAGATGGTGCCATCGCAGCGGATAGCGGATTACGGTGCTCGCGGCGTCCGCGTCGATCGGCTTGTTGGCGGCCAGTACTTCTCGCACTCGCAGCGCGCGAAGACTGTTCTGGTTCTCCAGCCAACGTTCGCGTTCGTCTTCATAGACGGCGACGACTTGCTGCGACATCCAGTCGATGTATTCGAACAACGTGCCAGTGATCGCCTCGATAACCCCGACCCTCATCGGTTCCGGGATATCGATCGCGCGCAATTCGGCGAAAACAAGCTCGTTCACGCGGCGTTGACCGAGCCGATAGGCGCGAACCAGCGCATTGACTGGCATCCCCTGCTGTGCCAATCGCCGCGCATACTCCAACGCTGTGGTCGGCGCCTCGATGCGCTCGACGGCGATGTCGTAGCGCAGCGCGTGCAAGATGGTGTCGACGTTTCCCTCCACGCTGGAACCGAGCAGTTCCATGAGCTGGGCATCGCCGCGCAACTCGGGAATCTGGTCCTCGAGCGCGCGAAGGACGTCCGACGAGACGGCCGCCAGCCGTTGGAGCAACCGGTCGGCGGTTTCGGCGACGTAGCGGCTCACCTCGACGTCGTTATCGAGACGCGGTTTTGTCATCGCTATGACGGTAGACCCCCTGTTGGGTAGCTGGTTGACGATTCACCAGGGTCAACCATTGTCTTCGGGCGACAACGCCGTCACGCACCTTCGTCGGCTCACCACTGTATTTGCGACGCCCGTCGTTCTACCGTTTGTCGCATACGTGAGCGAAACTTTGATCAGAAGGAGCGAGGACAATGGGGTTCACACAACCGGATTTCGCCGCAGTCGACCCGGATACTTTCTTGCAGAAGCCGTTGATGGAGCGGATGCGCATCCTGGCCATCGACTGGGCTGAAAAGGGCTTCGGCTCACCGAAGATGATCCACACCATCTACATCGTGAAGATTCTATTCTTCGCCATCGGCGGCATCACCGTCGCGACGGCGACATCGGGTCTGCCCGCGTTCTGGCATGTCACCGAATGGTGGAACCAACCGATCGTCTACCAGAAGGTCATCCTGTGGACCGTACTGCTCGAGGCAATTGGTGTGGCCGGCTCCTGGGGGCCGTTGGCCGGCAAGCTCAAGCCGATGACCGGTGGCATCTTGTTCTGGGCCCGAACGGGAACGATCCGGCTGCGTCCATGGAAATGGGTGCCATTCACCAATGGCGACCGGCGCACCTGGTTCGACGTCGCGGTGTACCTGGCGCTGCTGGTGAGCCTGGCCGTCGCAATGCTGTCACCCGGTGTGCACAGCGATTCGCTCTCAAAAGCGCTGCCGCACAACACATCCGGCCTTGTGAACCCAGCCCTGCTGGTCGCGCCGATCGTGCTGCTGGTGCTGATCGGTTTGCGGGACAAGACCATCTTCCTGGGCGCCCGCGGCGAACAGTATTTGCCCGCGCTGTTCTTTTTCAGTGCGCTGCCGTTTGTCAACATGATCATCGCGCTGAAGATGCTGATCCTGGTCGTCTGGGTCGGCGCCGGCTTCTCGAAGTTCGGTAAGCACTTCTCCAACGTCATTCCGCCGATGGTCAGCAACACGATATTCGCACCCAAATGGCTGCGACGGGCTCACTACCGCGACTTCGGGCGCGACATGCGGCCGTCGCGGCTGGCGGACTTCATGGCACACGTCAACGGCACCACGGTCGAGATCGCTGCCCCGCTAGTCCTGTTCTTCTCCACGAACAAATGGGTGACCCTGGTTGCCGCGCTGTTGATGGTGGGCTTCCACCTGTTCATCATCTCGACCTTCCCGTTGGCAGTGCCGCTGGAGTGGAACGTGGTCTTCGCCTACACCACGATCTTCCTGTTCCTCGGTTTCCCGAACTGGAACGGATACGCCCCGTGGAACATGTCGCCGCCGTGGCTGGCTCTGGTCATCGCCGCCGCGCTGCTGTTCTACCCGATCCTGGGCAATCTGCGGCCGGACAAGGTGTCCTTCCTGCCGGCGATGCGGCAATATGCGGGCAACTGGGCCTCGGCGGTGTGGACGTTCGCACCGGGTACCGAGCAGAAGCTGAACCGGGTCACTCGCACGGCGTCCAACCAGATCGACCAATTCATTGCGGCCGGCTACGAGCCGAAGTGGGCGGAGATCACCCTGCAGAAGACGACCGCGTGGCGAAGCATGCACAGCCAGGCGCGCGGCCTGTACTCGCTGCTGCTGACCCACCTGCCCGACATCGACGTCCGCACCGTGCGGGAGGGTGAATTCGTGTGCAACTCGCTGATCGGCTTCAACTTCGGCGACGGCCACCTGCACGATGCCGACATGATCCGGGCCGTGCAGCGCGAAGCCGGATTCGAGCCGGGTGAGTGCGTCGTCGCCTGGGTCGAGTCGGAGGCATTCGGCAGCGGCGTTCAGCACTATCAGCTGATCGACGCCGCGATAGGCGTCGTCGAACGCGGTACCTGGAAGGTGGCCGACGCTGTCAAAGAACAGCCGTGGCTGCCCAACGGCCCCATCCCGACCGAGGTGAGCTGGTCACTGCCCGGCACCGAGCCGGCTGCCCGCGAAGATCAGGACCACGGGCACGGAGCGCTGGCATGAGTACCGCGCTGGTGGTGGGGGGCGGGCCCAACGGGCTCGCCGCCGCCATCTCCCTGGCCGCCGAAGGCGTTTCGGTCACCGTGCTCGAGGCCGCCGACGAGGTCGGCGGTGGTGCCCGCAGCAGCGAGGCGATCATCCCCGGCCTGCTGCACGACCACTGCTCCGCGATCCACCCGATGGCCGTGGGCTCGCAGTTCTTCAGCCGCTTCGAGCTGCAGCGGTATGGACTGTCGTGGCGCTGGCCGGAGATCGATTGTGTGCATCCGCTCGACGGCGGCAGTGCCGGAGTGCTACACCGCTCGGTAGAACAGACCGCGGCCGGTCTTGGTCGCGACGGATCGCGGTGGCGGCGCGCCTTCGGCTACCCCGCCGCCCGGTTCGACGCGCTCAGCGACGACATCATGCGGCCGCTCTTGCGGTTTCCGCATCATCCGCTGATGCTGGCCCGGTTCGGTGCACCAACCGTGCTTCCCGCGTCCACGTTCGCCCGGCTGTTCCGCACCGACGAAGGGCGGGCCTTGTTCGGAGGTGTTGCGGCGCATGCCTTCCGGCCACTGCACTACCCGATGACCTCGGCCATCGGCATGGGCATCATCGCGGCCGGCCACCGGCACGGCTGGCCGGTCGCCGAAGGCGGATCGCAGTCGATCACCAACGCGATGGTGGCGCTGCTCGGCGAGCTGGGCGGCAAGATCGAGACGGGTACCCAGGTTCAGACGGCGTCGCAGCTGCCACCCGCGGACATCACGATGTTCGACCTGGCGCCAAGTGCCGTCGCCGATATCCTGGGGGACCGTCTGCCGCGCCGAGTTTCGCGCGCCTTCACCAAGTTCCGGCGCGGTCCCGGTGCGTTCAAAGTCGACTTCGCCGTCGAGGGCGGCGTGCCCTGGACGAACCCGGACGCGCACCGGGCCGGCACGGTGCATGTGGCCGGAACGTATCGCGAACTGGCCGCGACGGAGCGGGATATCCACGCGGGACGGATGCCGGAACGGCCGTTCGTCCTGGTCGGCCAGCAGTACCTGGCCGACCCGCAACGCTCGGTGGGCAACGTTCATCCGGTGTGGACGTATGCGCATGTGCCCAACGGGTTTTCGGGCGACGCGACTGCGGCGATCATTGATCAGATCGAGCGGTTCGCGCCGGGCTTCCAGGAGCGGATCGTGGGGCAGGCCTTTCGGACCACAACACAATTCGCCGCTTACAACCTCAACTACGTCGGCGGCGACATCATGACCGGCGCCAAGGACATCCGTCAACTGACCTTTGGACCGCGAATCACGTTGTCGCCGTACACGATTGGAGTGCCCGGCATGTACATCTGCTCGGCGGCCACCCCACCCGGACCCGGGGCGCACGGCATGTGCGGCGCCAACGCCGCCGCACTCGCGCTCAGCTCCCTGGCACGGCGGGCGTAACGCCACTGCGAAAATCCGAGCGCGCCGTGTCGTTACGCTCGCGCCATACTGCGGCGCAGTGTTTCTCCCGTCGGACGGTCGATTGTCCGAGCGACTTCTACGTGTTGATCGAATCCGCCCGCCGCGTTCTTGAGTGACGTACCCTCGCGCCAACCAGTACACGGCCATGTGAGGTAGCTATGCCAGATAGTCGGTGGATTCGGTTGGGCGGCATCGCCGGAATCGGGTGGGTCCTCGTCGTGATTATCGCGGGAGCGCTTCCCGGTGCTCCGCTGGAAGCGAACGGCGAAGCCACCACCTACCGGAATTTCATTATCGAAAAGCATGAGCTGCTGGTCGCACAAGCGTGGATGTACGCATTGGCCGCGCCGCTCATGTTGATATTCGCTGTTACGGTGCGCCGGGTTCTGCGCAAATCAGACGATGGCGGCTACCTCAGTGAGCTGTTCCTGGTCGGCACCGCAGCGATCGCGGGACTGCTGGTGGTCGCGATGGCGATGCAGCTAGCCGTCGCGCAGAGAGCGGAAGGCTTGGCAGCCGAAGTCGTCTTCACGGTCGGGGTTCATTTCGTGGGCGTTTTGATCGGCTTGTGGGGCTTCATAATGGGGGCCACGGCTTTCGCCTACGCGTTTTGTGTGTTCGCCTATGGTGTGCTCCCGCGATGGACGGCGTACTTGGCGGTCCTGGCGTTGGCAGTCAATGTGATCTCGACTGCGGGCGTGTTCTTCCGCACCGGGCCGTTCTGCCTGGAGGGCGGCTTCTCCGCATGGGCGCCGGCCGCGTCGACCGTGCTCTGGTACCTGGGTACATCGATCGCGATCCTGCGGACGCGAGATCGCGCTGATTCCCCGGCTTGACCCTAGGGATTCGGATACGTGTAGAAGCCCTCGCCGGTCTTGACGCCGAGCTTGCCCGCGTCGACATAGGACTGCAACAAGTCCCGCGCGTTCTTCGGTAGCTGCGGAAACTCCTCGAGATAGTGGTTTTCGATGTCGAGCGCGACGTCCAGGCCGACCAGGTCCATAATTTGGAACGGCCCGGCGGGCGCGCCCAAATTGAGCTTGTACATCCCGTCAACGTCCTCTGGACGGGCCACGCCTTCGGCGACCACGGCCAACGATTCGCGTTTGATCGCGGCCCAAATGCGATTGAAGATGAAGCCAGTGCACTCCCGGCGTGCCTCGAAGGGGTAGACGCCGAACTCCGGCAGGACGGTCAGCAGCGTGTCGAGCAGACCACGGTCTGTCTCACCGTCGGACATCAGGTCGAGCGCATTGACTTCCGGTGGCATGTAAAAGTGCGTGTTACATAACCGGGTTTTGTCCCGCACCGCTCCGGCCATCAGGCGCGACGGGTACGACGACGAGTTGGTCGCGAAGATGGTGTCCGGCGGCGCCGCTTGGTCGATCTGGTCCCACGCCGCAATCTTGAGTTCGAGCTTCTCCGGGACGGATTCAACGACGAGCCAAGCGTCATCTAGGGCCTCTTCGAGCGAAGCCGCGCCCATCGCGACCCCAACTTCGCCAAAGCCTCGGTCGGCCAGCAACTTCGGTAGCATCTCCGTCACGTACTGAACTGCGGAGCCGCGCTGTTGGGCGCGTGGGGCGTAGATTCGCACGGTTCCGCCGCGGCTGGCGAACATCAGCGCAATGCGCCGCCCCAACGTTCCGGCCCCGATCACCGCGACGGGACGGTTCCGGATGTCCTCGAGAGCGTACGTGTACGAACCAGTCACACATACATGCTAGGCGGCGGCTGCGTGCCCACATCCGTCGCCATACGACAAAGATGGGCAGGGTGTTGTCGTCGGTAGACAACAGGGTGGGATCGAGTCGGTGGCATAGTCGGTCCATGGGGTCACCGATATTTGTGGTTGGTAACAGAGGTCAATGGCCTCCCGAGTGAGATAGTGACCGTTGATGGCCGACGTCGATCAGCATGCGTCGCCGCGGGATCTGTTCCCTCACATTCCCGCGGAGCTGCGCGACGCGGGATTCGAAGATGTCGCCGAAATCGGACGCGGCGGCTTTGGCGTCGTGTATCGATGCGCGCAGCCGCTGCTGGACCGCACGGTCGCCGTCAAGGTGTTGACCGCCGACCTTGACCAGGAAAATCTCGACCGCTTCCTGCGTGAGCAGCACGCGATGGGCCGGCTCTCCGGCCACCCCAACATCGTGACCATCCTGCAGGTCGGCACGACGACCACGGGCCGGCCGTTCATTGTGATGCCGTACCACGCCAAGAATTCACTCGAAGCGCTGATCCGCCGGCACGGGCCGCTGGATTGGTGTGAGACGCTGCGCATCGGCGTGAAGCTGGCGGGTGCGCTCGATGCCGCCCATCTGGCGGGCATCCTGCATCGTGACGTCAAGCCGGGCAACATCCTGCTGACCGAGTACGGCGAACCCGAGCTGACCGACTTCGGTATCGCCCGGATCGCCGGCGGCTTCCAGACGGCCACCGGCGTCATCACCGGTTCACCGGCGTTCACCGCGCCCGAAGTGCTCGAGGGCAAGACGCCCACACCCGCATCAGACGTGTATTCGCTTGGCGCAACCCTGTTCTGTGCGTTGACCGGCCACGCAGCGTTCGAGCGCCGCAGCGGCGAGCGGGTAGTCGCCCAGTTCCTCCGGATCAGCTCGCAGCCGGTCCCGGATCTTCGCGAGCATGGATTTCCGGCCGACGTGGCCGCGATCATCGAACAGACCATGGCCCGGGATCCGGCGGCTCGTCCGGCCACCGCGGCGGCGTTCGGCGACGAACTGCGAGAGGTCCAGCGCGTTCTCGGTACCGCCGTCGACGAGATGGCCCGCCCCGTCGAGTTGGGCGTGGAGCATCGGACGTCACGGGCGGCCCCGGCGGCGCTTCGGCGCGACACGACCACGCCGACGCCCCCGACACCGACGACGAAGTACCGGCCACCGGTTCCGACCGAATCGCTGGTGGTCCGCAACAGCCTGCTGGACGTCCTCCGGGCGGGTGGGCGGCGACGGTTGGTCCTTGTCCACGCGCCCTCGGGCTTCGGCAAGAGCACGCTGGCGGCCCAGTGGCGAGAGGAGCTCGCGCGCGACGGCGTCGCGGTCGGCTGGCTGACGATCGACGACGACGACAACAACGTGGCGTGGTTCCTCGCGCATCTGCTCGAGTTGGTCCGGCGGGTCCGTCCCGCCCTCGCCGCGTCATTGAGTCAGGTGCTCGACGAGCACGGCGACGACGCCGCCCGCTACGTGTTGACCGCGCTCATCGATGAGATTCACGAAAAAGACGATCGGATGGCGCTGGTCATCGATGACTGGCAGCGGGTGTCGGACACAGCGACCACCGCCGCTCTCGGTTTTCTGCTCGAGCATGGATGCCATCACCTGCAGATCATCGTGACTAGCTGGTCGCGCGCCGGGCTGCCGGTGAGCAAGTTGCGGATGCGGGATGAATTGGTCGAAATAGACTCTGACTCATTGCGTTTCGACATCGACGAGGCTCGATCGTTGCTGAATGACGTTGACGGCCTGCAGCTGTCAGAAAGCGACGTGGAAGCGTTGACCGCGTCGACCGAGGGTTGGGTCGCCGCCCTGCAGCTGGCCGCGCTTGCCCTGCGCGGCGGCGGCGACACCAACGCGCTTATAAGCCGACTATCGGGCGCAACCGAGATGATCGGCGAGTTCCTGGCCGAAAATGTCCTGGACACCCTGGAACCGGAGATGACCGAGTTCCTGCTGGCGACATCGATTACCGAGCGGACCTGTGGTGTGCTGGCGTCCGCGCTTGCTGACGTACCCCGCGGGCAAGCGATGCTGGAAGAGATCGAGCGGCGCGGCCTGTTCCTGCAGCGGATCGACGAGGACCCTAACTGGTTTCGCTACCACCATATGTTCGCCGAATTCCTGCGCCGCCGACTCGACCGTGACCAACCCGAGCGGGTCGAACAACTCCACCGGACCGCATCGGACTGGTTCGCCGAACACGGCCACCTCAACGAGGCCGTCGACCACGCGCTGGCCTCGGGCGACGCTACGCGCGCGGTCGACCTGGTCGAGCAGGACGAGACCAACCTCCTCGAGCAGTCGAATATGACGACCCTGCTCGCAATCGTCAAGAAGTTACCGCCGCGGATGGTGGTTTCGCGGGCACGGCTGCAACTGACCATCGTGTGGGCGGACATGCTATTGCAGCGCCTCTCGCCCGCCGCCGCCGCGCTGAAGTCTTTCGAAGCGGCCCTGGATCGTGCAGACCTCACCGACGCGATGCGGGCGGATCTGAGTGTCGAGGCCGACGTCGTGCGCGGATGCGGCGACATGTTCGCCGACCGGGTGGAAACCAGCGATCATCTGGTCGCCGAAGCATTGTCGCGACCGGACACCTTCCATCCCCGGGTTCCCGGCGTGGCGGGAAATATTGCAGCGTTCGCCGCGATCTACCGCTTCGACTTCGACGCCGTGCACCGACTGCTGGCGTGGGCGGCGCCCTACCAGGAGATGCTGGGTCCATTCGCGACCGTCTACGCACGCTGCTTCGGCGGTATCGCCGCCAGGTATCGGCTCGACATCCCTGCCGCCCTCAAGAATTTCCGGGAAGGGTATGAGCTGGGTGCGACAGTCGGACCGCACTCGCACGCCGCACGCCTGGCCGGTGCGCTTCTCGGCGAACTGCTCTACGAAACCGGCGAGTTGGCCGAGGCCATGCGCCTACTGGACGAAAGCTACCAGCTGGGGTCCGAGGGCGGTGGAGTCGACTCCATGATCGCCCGATACGTGACCGGCGCGAGAATCAAGGCGGCGCATGGGAATCGCAGCGCCGCGGTCGATCGCCTCGCCGATGGTATGAAGGCTGCGGAGCAGCTGCAAATGCCACGGCTGGCGGCCGCCATCAACAACGAGCGGGTCCGGCTGCGCATCGAGATCGCGCCGGAGGTTGCCGCCCGGTTGCGAGCTACCCGCGTCATTCCTCAGGACAACGGAATCGCCACGATCACAGCCGAACTCGACGAGAACTCCGGAATCCGGCTGTTGTCCGCGAGCGATTCGGACAACGACCGGGAGCAGGCGTGCCGACGCGCAGCCGACTTACTCGCCGGAATCGATTGCGAGCGAAGACCATTGGCGGCGCTGAGCGCGCAACTGCTGCTGTCCGAAACACTGATGGCAACAGGCAGAACCGATGAGGCCGATATCGTGTTGCCGGGTGTCGTGGCACGGTGCGAGGAACTCGGACTATCACGTTTGCTCGTCGATGCCGGACTCGGGTAACGCTGAGACGGTGCGGCCCCGGCTAGTTTCGGGGGACGCGAGTTCGACATCAACCGAGCGGTCGAGATTCAAAGCAGCCTCACTTGTTCGGGTTGCGGCTCGGCAGGCTCGAGTAGCTCGGGCCCGTTGTTGCGCACGTTGTTGACCAGCGTTGAGATCTCACGCATCTCGATGCCGCGCACGTCGGGTGGGGCGGCCAGGAATTCGAGGTCGGCCGCGGCATCCGGGTCCAGCCAGCGATCCCAGTCACGTTCGGGCACGATCAGCGGCATCCGGTCGTGAATCTCGGCGAGCTCGCCGACCGCATCGGTGGTGATGATCGTGCAGCTCAGCAACGGGGTGGCATCCTTGTCCGACTTCCACACCGACCACAGGCCCGCCATGAACAGCATTTCGCCGTCGGCGCGGTGCAGGTAGAACGGCGTCTTGCGAGCTTTCTTGCCGGCTTCGGTATCGGGGTTGGCGCGCCATTCGTAGTAACCGTCCATCGGCACCAGGCAGCGCTTGGATTTCGCGCTCGAGCGAAACGCCGGTGAGGTGGTGACCTTTTCGGCGCGGGCGTTGATCAGCTGCGGGCCCTTGGACTCCGGCGCGCCGTCCGATCCGGCCTTGGCCCACGGTGGCACCAACCCCCAGCGCATCAGCCGCACCCGCCGGGTGGGTTCGTCGTCGGGTTCGTCATGACGGCGCACCACCGTGGTGATGGTCGTGGTCGGCGCGACGTTGTAGTTCGGGCCGGCCGATTCGGCCGCGCGCGCTGCCCGACTCTCATCGAGCGCCTGGATCTTTTCGGCCAGCGCCGCCGGGTCTGTCGTCACTGCGAATCGTCCGCACATATCTCCATGGTGCCGGGTAGGCAATGATGGAGCACGTGAATACCTGGGCCGCGCCGCACACGCAACGTCCGGTGTGCGCGACGGTGACGGTGCCGGGCTCGAAATCCCAGACCAACCGGGCATTGGTGCTCGCGGCGCTGGCCGCCGCGAATGGCGGCGTCTCGACGATCAGCGGTGCACTGCGCAGCCGCGACACCGACCTGATGATCGGCGCGCTCGGCGCGTTGGGCCTGCGCGTCGAGGGGTCAGCGGCCGAGCTGACGATCAGCGGGACGATCTCGCCGGCAGCCGACGCCCGGATCGACTGCGGTCTGGCCGGCACGGTGCTGCGCTTCGTCCCGCCGCTGGCGGGGTTGGGAGTCGCCGCGGTGAGCTTCGACGGCGATGAGCAGGCCCGGGTCCGGCCGATCGCGCCGTTGCTCGACGCGCTGCGCGCCCTGGGCGTCGACATCGACGGCGACGGGTTGCCGTTTCGGGTGCAGGGCGCCGGATCGGTCGCCGGCGGGGCCGTGGACATCGACGCCTCGGCGTCGTCGCAGTTCGTATCGGGCCTACTGCTGTCCGGCGCCTCGTTCACCGACGGCCTGATCGTGCAGCACACGGGTCCGCAACTACCGTCCGCGCCGCACATAGCCATGACGGTGGCGATGCTCCGGCAAGCCGGCGTCGAGGTCGACGACACCACACCCAACCGCTGGCAGGTCCGACCGGGGGTGGTGGCGGCCCGACACTGGCAGATCGAACCGGACCTGTCCAATGCCGTCCCGTTCATCGCGGCGGCCGTCGTCAGCGCGGGCACGGTGCGCATCACCGGCTGGCCGGCGGCCAGCATCCAACCTGCCGATGCGATTCTGAGCATTCTGCGGCATCTGAATTCGGTTGTTAAGCAGGAAGATTCGTACCTCGAGGTGCGCGGGCCGCAATCCTACGACGGCTTCGACGTGAACCTGCGCGACGTCGGCGAACTCACCCCGGCGGTGGCGGTGCTCGCGGCGCTGGCCACCCCGGGCTCGGTGTCACGCCTGACCGGCGTCGCCCACCTGCGCGGTCACGAAACCGACCGTCTGGCTGCGCTGCGCACCGAGATCAACCGATTGGGCGGCGATTGCACGGAAACCCCTGACGGCCTGGAGATCACCGCGACCCCGTTGCGGCCGGGGACCTGGCAGTCATATGCCGATCACCGGATGGCAACGGCTGGCGCGATCGTCGGCCTGCGGGTGGCCGGTGTCGAGGTGGACGACATCGAGACCACCGCCAAGACGCTGCCGCGGTTTCCCCAGATGTGGGCCGAGATGCTCGGGGAGTCCAGCGGTTGAGGCCGGGCGACTACGACGAGTCCGACGTCAAGATTCGCTCGGGACGCGGTTCGCGACCGCGGACCAAGACCCGCCCCGAACACGCCGATGCTGAATCGGCCATGGTGGTCAGCGTCGACCGCGGCCGCTGGGGATGCGTGCTCGACGGCGACCCCGACCGCCGGGTCACCGCGATGCGGGCACGGGAACTGGGCCGCACACCGATCGTCGTCGGCGACGACGTCGACGTGGTGGGCGACCTTTCCGGGCGGACGGATACGTTGGCCCGCATCGTGCGGCGAGGGCCGCGGCGAACAGTGTTGCGGCGCACCGCCGATGACGACGATCCCACCGAGCGGGTCGTCGTCGCCAACGCCGATCAACTGCTGATCGTGGTGGCCCTGGCCGACCCGCCGCCGCGCACCGGGCTGGTCGATCGAACGCTGATCGCGGCCTATGCCGGCGGCCTGACACCCATCCTGTGCCTGACCAAGACCGATCTCGCGCCCGCCGCCCCGTTCGCCGAGCACTACGCCGACCTCGACCTGACCGTGATCACGGCAGGCCGCGACGACCCACTGGACGCCGTCGCGCACCTACTGGTCGGGAAAATCACCGTGCTACTTGGCCATTCCGGCGTCGGGAAGTCGACCTTAGTGAATCGTCTTGTGCCCGACGCACATCGAGCGGTCGGCGAGGTGACCGACATCGGCAGAGGTCGACACACCTCGACGCAATCAGTGGCGCTGCCGTTCAGCGGCTCGGGATGGGTGATCGACACCCCGGGAATCCGCTCGTTCGGGCTGGCCCACATCCAGCCCGACGACGTGATGTTGGCTTTCTCCGACCTGGCCGAGGCGATCAAAGACTGCCCGCGTGGCTGCGGTCACCTGGGCCCGCCAGCCGATCCCGAATGCGCATTGGACACCCTGACCGGCGACGCCGCCCGTCGCGTCGCCGCCGCACGGCGGCTGTTGGCCGCGCTACGGGAAGCCTGACCCTACGCCGCGGCGCGGCGGGCTCGCTTGTCGCGGCGCCAACCCCGCACCGTGGTAATCGCGGTCTTCAAGCCGCGGCGGCGTCCGGTGGCCGGATCGGTGCCGGCGAAGTTCTCGTCCAACACGGAGAACATCGACTCGCTGCGGGTCTCCGGTGCGTTGTCGGCGGTGTCGCGCAGGTACTTGTCGGGCAGCGACAGCTTGGCGATGGTCCGCCATGTCTTGCCGTATTGCATCAGGAAAGAGCCTGTGGTGTAAGGCAAGTCGTACTTGTCGCAGAGCTCGCGCACCCGCACTGATATCTCGGCATACCGGTTGCTCGGCAGATCCGGATACAGGTGGTGTTCGATTTGGTGGCACAGGTTGCCGCTCATGAGCCGCAACGCCGGGCCGGCCTCAAAGTTGGCACTGCCCAGCATCTGCCGCAGATACCACTGGCCCTTAGTCTCGCCGACCATGTCCGTCTTGGTGAATTTCTCGGCGCCGTCGGGGAAATGCCCGCAGAAGATTACCGCGTTGGCCCACAGGTTGCGGATCACGTTGGCGACCGCGTTGGCCTTGAGGGTCGACTTGAATGTGGCGCCGGGTGACAGCGCAGTCAGCGCCGGAAACGCGACATAGTCCTTGAATACCTGGCGACCAGACTTGGCCAGGAACTCGTCCACCCGCTGCCGGGCTTCCTCGTTGTCCATCCGGTGCTTGACGATCCTGCCGATCTCGACGTGCTGCAGGCCAACGCCCCACTCGAAACCGATCGCAAGCAACGTGTTGTACACCAGGTTGAGCAGGTTGAAGCGCTTCCACGGTTGGTCGCGAGTGACGCGTAGCAGACCGTAGCCGACGTCGTCGTCCATGCCGAGAATGTTGGTGTACTTGTGGTGCACGAAATTGTGGGTGTAGCGCCAGTGCTTGGACGACCCGGTCATGTCCCACTCCCAGGTGGAGGAGTGAATCTCGGGGTCGTTCATCCAGTCCCACTGGCCGTGCATGACGTTGTGGCCGATCTCCATGTTCTCGATGATCTTGGCCACGCCGAGGGTCAGGGTGCCCGCCCACCAGGCCGATCGCCGCGAGCTGGCCGCCAGCAGGACTCGGCCCGCGACTTCCAGGGCGCGCTGGGCAGCGATGGTGCGGCGGATGTAGCGCGCGTCGCGGTCGCCACGGGAGTCTTCGATGTCCTGGCGGATGGCGTCGAGCTCAACGCCCAGATTTTCGATGTCGGCGTCCGTCAAATGCGCGAATACGTCTAGGTCGGTGATAGCCATCGCCTGTCCTTTCCGTAGTCTTGCAGTCCTACCTACGCTATCGTAACCTACGAAACCGTAGGTTACCAGTGAGTAACATCTAAACGTCGAGTGCGCAATCGCCCGACGCGGCCGAAATGCAGGTCTGCACGCGCGTTCCCGGTTCGTGTTCCACGCCGGTTCGCAGGTCCCGAACATGGCCTTCCACCAAGCCGACGACACAGGATTGGCAGATCCCCATCCGGCAGCCGAACGGCATCTGCACGCCCGCCTGCTCACCGGCATCCATCAGCGACGTCGCCGCGTCGGCGTTGGCGCTTTTCCCGCTCTTCACGAACGTGACCGTCCCGCCGACCCCGGCCGGCGCCGCGCGCGAGACCGCAAAGCGCTCGAGGTGCAGCCGGTCACCGACCCCGGCCGCCGACCAGGCGCGCTCGGCCGCGTTGAGCATGGCTTCGGGTCCACACGCCCAGGTCTGCCGGTCACGCCAGTCCGGCACCTCGGCGTCCAGCCGGGTCAGATCCAGCCGCCCCTGGCTGCGCGTGGTGCGCAGCTGTAGCCGGTATCCCGGATGATCGCGGGCCAGCTGGTCGAGCTCGGCACCGAACATCACGTCGGCTTCGGTGGGCGCCGAATGCAGGTGGATCAGATCGGTGATCTGATCGCGACGCACCAGCGTGCGCAGCATCGACATCACCGGGGTGATACCCGATCCGGCTGTGACGAACAACACGGCCGGCGGCGCCGGGTCGGGTAGCACAAAATTGCCCTGCGGCGCGGCCAACCGAACGATCGTTCCGGGCTTGACGCCGCCCACCAGGTGGGCAGACAGAAAGCCCTCGGGCATCGCTTTGACCGTGATGGTCACAGTGCGGGCACGCTTGACCGGGCTGGACGTCAGCGAATACGAGCGCCACCGCCAGCGTCCGTCGACCAGCAGCCCGATCCCCATGTACTGACCCGGCTCGTAGTCGAAGCCGAAGCCCCAGCCCGGCTTGATGACCAGCGTCGCGGAGTCCGGCGTCTCCCGCCGGACCTGCACGATGCGACCCCGCAATTCCCGCGCCGACCACAGCGGATTGGCCAGTTTCATATAGTCGTCGGGCAGCAGCGGTGTGGTGATGCGATGAGCGAGGCTGCGCAACACGTGCCAGCCGGGATGGGTGTCCACGCCAGCCACCGTAATCGGCTTGGTCTCGACGACGTTGGCCGTGACCCTCGCGATTTTCCTGTCCATTGGGAAAACTCCTGCCCTCCCAACCTACGGTACCGTAACTTACGGTACCGTAGCCAGTGCGCTCAGAGCAGTTCGAGCAGGAACGACAGCTCTTGGGTGGCGTACCAGGCCAGGTCGTGGTCCTGCGCGTCGCCGACCGTCAGCTCGGCGTCTTCGTCGCCGAGGTCGGCTTCGTCGATGACCGCGATCGCCGCGGTGACGTCTGCCTCGGCGGCGGCATTGTCGACGTAGGCGGCGACGACATCGTTGATCGCCACCGGTGCACCGATCCGCACGACGGCGTCATCGAGGTCCGGGCGCAGCGTCACTTCACCGACATCGGCAAGCAGCACCGCGCGCCGCGGCGGCAGCTTTGCATCGGGCTGCTCGGAAGCGCCGGCGCCGGCCAGCAGACGCAGCGAGGCCAGCGCCGCCTCGCGCAGTGCGACGTCGCCGAGCTCGTCGTCGTCGCCTTCCGCGTACGCCTCCCGCAGTCTCGGCGTGACCGCGAACGCGGTGCCGTTGACCGGCAACAGCGAACCGTCGGCGACGAGTTGCTGCAGCATAGCCAGGGTTACCGGGATATAGATCTGCATCAGGCAGCGCTCACCCGTGTCACTCGGTCTACTCCCTGTCGCCCATTAACGTTGCCACATAGTCATTTACATATGTCGACAGCTCGCGCGGTGGCCGCTGATAAGTGCCGCTCCGCACTGGATGGGCGGGCAGTTTGACCTTCGGCCTTTCCACGTCGTGATATTCGATGGTCGACAGTAGATGCGCCATCATATTAAGTCGGGCGTGCTTTTTGATGTCTGACTCCACGACATACCATGGACTGCCCGGCGTGTCCGTGTGCACCATCATCTCGTCTTTGGCACGCGAATAGTCCTCCCAGCGATTCAGCGCCTGCAAGTCCATCGGGCTCAATTTCCATTGCCGTACGGGATCGTGCAGTCTCGATTTGAAGCGACGCAACTGCTCGTCTTCGGAGACGGAAAACCAGTACTTGCGTAGCAGAATCCCTTCTTCGATGAGCATCTGCTCGAAGATCGGCGTCTGCCGCAGGAACAGCGCATGCTCTTGCGGCGTACAGAATCCCATGACTTTCTCGACGCCGCCACGGTTGTACCACGACCGGTCGAAGAGCACGATCTCCCCTTTGGCGGGCAGATGCGCGATATAGCGCTGGTAGTACCACTGCCCGCGTTCGCGATCGGTCGGCGCGGGCAACGCGGCGATCCGCGCGACGCGCGGGTTGAGATATTCGGTGATCCTTTTGATCGTGCCGCCCTTGCCGGCCCCGTCACGGCCCTCGAA
>Ga0210396_10000573_pt1 | contig 47256 bp, 48 predicted proteins | sample IncBWH17OmetaG_FD_155466 | JGI IMG/M metagenome (GOLD analysis project Ga0210396, IMG submission 155466) | Forest soil microbial communities from Barre Woods Harvard Forest LTER site, Petersham, Massachusetts, United States - Inc-BW-H-17-O ... | reverse complement strand
GTTCGGCGTTGTTGTCGGTGGCGACCGAAACAATCAAATGGGGTTCGCCCGAAAGCGCTCGCGCCTGCTTTAAAAGGTCCTCATGTCCCGCGTGGACCATATCGAACGTGCCGAACACCATGATACGGGTCATGCGATCTTTGCATTTTTGATGATCCGCATCAGGCTCGAGTGAAGTTTTGGATTAGCCGCTATCAACCCTTGGTCATCCAGCTTCCACGCCTTCCCCTCCGGACCGGTCACTTTGCATCCCGCCTCCTGCAACAAAAGCGCGTTGGCGGCGTAGTCCCATACCTGTGCATGAAATCCTGCATACCAATCGCGACGACCGGACGACACGTATGCTGCATATATCCCCGTGCCGCCCAAGCTTTGCAGGATCGCGTTCTGACCGCCAACGTCTTTTATGAACTGCCTCAAAAAAAGACTGCTGTTATTTTTACCGAGATTCGACGGGCCGCCTCCTATCGAACGCTTCCAGCCTGCGGTCCGCGAGCACCGTATCCTTTTTCCGTTCAAATATGCGCCCTTGCCCTTTTTGGCAAAGAAGAGCTCGTTAGTGATCGGAAGGTAGACCGCGGACATGACGACCTTCCTTTTGTAGGTCAGCGCGACGAGCACGCTCCACAGCGGCACGCCGGTCGAAAAATTGAACGTCCCGTCGATCGGGTCAATGATCCAAACGTAGTCCGAGTGTTGCCGTTCGGAACCGCTCTCTTCCGAAATAATGCCGTGGCGCGGAAACCTCGCTCGTATGTGCTGTATCAAAATGCGTTCCGAGGCGATGTCCGCTTTGGTAACGACATCCATGAGATTCTCGGATTTGTAGTGGTCCGCACCGATCTTACGGAACATCCCTAACGCTTTTCTGCCGGCCTCTTTCGTTATGTCTTGTATGAACCTGTCACTCACCTCCATATCACTTAAGGAGCGCGGCTTCGAGTGCAGCGACAGCCGCTTTTTCGGCGTGGTTGGTTTTGCCTCGCGAACGTTGTTTGGCCTGTTCGAGGGTATTCGTCGTGATGATGCCGAATGAAACGGGGATCTTGTGCCAGAGCGAAAGCGTGACGAGTCCGTTCGCGACCGCGTTGGCAATGTACTCGTCGTGCTTCGTTTCCCCTTTCACGACGCAACCGATGGCGAGAACGGCATTCGGTCTGTCTTTTTTGATGGCAAGCGCGGCGGCGAACGGAAGGTCAAAAGAGCCGTACACACGACGAACGGTGATGTTCTTATCTTTCACCTTCCACTCCCTGAGCACGCGCAGCGCACCTTCGAGCATCGAGTCGGTGATCTCGGAATGGAATTTCGCGGCGACGATCGAGACTTTCAACTTGGATGCGTCCTGCGGCTTGGCTTTCTTGAGGAATTCTTTCGTTTGCATGGGCGAACGGTATCATTTTTTGCGTACCGCTGCCAGATACTCCTGCGAATGATCGAATTCGATGTTGATCGTATCCCCCGTTTTGAGGGTTCCGAGATCCGTATGTTTGAGGGTATACGGAATCAGGGCGACCGTGATGTTCGGGCCGTGTTTTTTTGCGATCGTGAGCGAAACCCCGTTGATCGCGACCGACCCATGCAACGCTACGCTGCGGGCCAGCAACGCATTCGGCTTGAACGTCAATTCACGCGAAGAACCTTTCTTTGCGATCCCACGGATCACCGCCGTGCAGTCGACGTGTCCCTGCACCGGATGTCCGTCGATCCGCTGACCGTACTTAAGTGAACGTTCGAGATTTACCGTCCGTCCTTTAACGAACGATCCCGCAGTCGTTTTGGAAAGCGTCGCCGGCATGTATTCCACATCAAAAAAACCGTTACCTTTTTTCACGATCGTTGAACAGATCCCATCGACGTTCACGCTCGCTCCGAGCGGCAATTTCCAGCTACGCGGAGCTTCAATACGGACATGTCGCATCTTATTTTTCGTTTCGACCGCCTTTATGCGGCCCTTTGCTTCTACAATTCCTGCGAACATATCTTACTGTTTAAAGTATTCTCGGACTTTCGCAACATCCTCCGCAATTGCCTGTTTTAGCTCGGCTTCGTCGTCGAACTTTTCGTCGTCTCGTATCTTTTCAAACAATTCGACCTCGACTTCTTTTCCGTACAGATCGTCGTTGAAATCCAAAACATGTGCCTCGATAATGTGTCGCGAGATGTCCGCATATACCGCAGCCGGATATTTTTCACCTGCAAAGGAAATAGTCGCTGCAAAGATCCCGCTAATGCTTTCACCTGTCAAAGGAATATTTATGGTCGGGAACCCCAATTCGGTCCCGCGTTTTTTCCCTCTTTGCACGACTCCGCGATAGCGCATGCGGGGATGGTAGCACTGTTTTGACGGAGCGGGAAAATAGTGTAAGAGTGCACGTAGCCATAAACAGGAATCGGAGACGGACATGCTTGCCAAAGCCAAAAAGGAATTGCTCCTTGGAGTGCGGCAGTGGCCGCTCTCCATCGAACGCGTTCCGGACACAATACTTCCCGAAGCACTCTTGAACGAGCGCCTTGAGATCCACATGGTTGCGGGATCGAGCCTCCCTCACGGAAATACGAAAGCGATTACCGTGCTTGGGCTTCTGTCGGGCCATCAAAGCTTCGAGGGCGTGGATACGCTCGTCGAAGGGACCTCCGGCAATACCGGCAAAGTGGTTTCGGCGGTCGCCTTCCGCTTCGGCATTCCCAAGGTCGTGCTCATCATGGAGTCGGACGTTCCCAACGGAAAGCGCTTCCCCGGGATCGCGCACGGCGCCAAGATCATGCCGCCGGAAGACGGTCTCACGACCATCCAAACCGCGCGAGCGTGGGGAAAGCGCCCGGGCTGGCTCAACTTGGACCAGTATTCGAACCCGAACGGGCTGCTGCTCCACCGGGACTTCATCGGTCCGAAGATCGTCTCGACGCTCATCGAGCGGCCGACGTTATTCGCGGCACCGATCGGTACCGGCGGCTCCTTGGGCGGAGTACGGGAGTATTTGATCAGGCGCGGGTGCTGCGAGTTCATCGGCGTACTGCTTGATGAAGACGAAGAACTGCCGGGCATGCGTGACGAGCCGGGAATGAAAGAGGTTGAGCTCCCGTGGCGGACCTACGCGGACAGGATCGTAAAAGTCGAGGCGCGTGAATCCTATTATGCGAGCCTCTGCTTGATCCGAGCGACGGGTCTGTCGCTCGGGCCGACAGCGGGCGCAGCATTCATCGGTCTGTTAAAAAGACTCTTGGACTGCAAGGCCGCAGGCGCGCTCGATTCGGTGCGCAACAGAGCGGGAAAGATCATTGCCGTCGTTCTTGGACCGGACGGATACGAGGTCTACGGCGATCGGTACGATGCCCGCGTGCACCGGAGGCACTCGAAACCCGGTATGCTCCCGCTGCCGTGGAAGTTCCTCAACCAAAAGCATCGTTCTTTCAGTGCGTGACAACGCGGCGGCGCGGAACTTTCGTTCCGCGCCGCATCATTTTTATATTTTTAAGCGTTGAAATCCTTCAGCTCGATCGGGATCGCTTTGTGCTTTTTTACCTCCGTAATCTGATTATTCTTATCCACGAACACGACAACAGGATTCAGATCTTTGAGCTCGTCCGGTTTGATCCACGCTTCCGCGAGAACGATGACGAGGTCGCCGGGCTTGAAGTGGTGCGCGGGCGGACCATTCGTACAAATGTCGCCTCTGCCGCGCGGACCGGGGATGATGTAGGTCTGCCAGAAAACGCCATTGCGTACGTTCGTGATGTTCACATATTGGAACGGCTGCATCCCGCTCGCTTCAAGCAGCGCTTCGTCGATCGTGATCGAGCCGACGTAATCGAGCTCCGCTTGGGTGACGGTCGCGCGGTGTATTTTGGCCATGCAGGCCTTTATCAACATGCCGCTAGTATACACCTGAGCACCGCGAGCGTTCAAAACTTCATGAGCCGGCTACGGGAGAAATGGCGAAAGGGCAAGCGCAGCACAGAAAACTAGCAGAACGATGAGAGAGAAGAAAAAAAGCTTGCGCGCCCAGGTTTCGTCGTCTTGCACGGAAAATCCATCAATACAGCGCCAGAACCATACGAGCGTCACGACGCCCATGACAAGCGCGTAGGTATATCCTGTGTATCCGAAGAATGTGAGCGCGAACACTGCGAGCGCGAAAGCGGATAGGTAGAGCAGTGTCCGCACTTTCGTTTCGTGAACTCCTTTTTTTAGCGGCAGGACAGGAATATTCGCTGCCGCATATTCTCCGGAGCGAAACATCGCGATCGAATAGAAATGCGGCATTTGCCAGAAGACGAGGATCAAAAAGAAAATGAGTGCGACAAGGTCAAATCTTCCGGTGACGGCCGTGTAGCCGACGACGATCGGTGTCGCTCCGGCGATACTTCCTATCTCCGTCGCCCATTCGGTAACGCGTTTGGAGAACGTATAGGCAAAAATATAAACAAGGAACCCAACGAGTGCGACGAACCCCGTCAGAACGTTCACAAAAAAGAAAAGCAACATGAACCCGACGACGCCGAGTACCGCACCGAAAAGGAGCGCGTATGTTACGTCGATAACACCGGAAACAAGCGCTCGGCTCTTGGTCCGCGTCATTTTTTTATCGATATCCCGGTCGAAATAATTATTGAATACGCATGCCGAAGCTATCACAAGTGCGATACCGAGTATCGTTGCGACGAAATTCTCGAATCCGATGTGCCAGCGAGAGGTGAACAGATATGCCGCGAGCGTTGTAAGCACGTTCCCATACACGATCCCGGGTTTGGTGAGGCGATAGTATTCTTTGATCATATTCCGAAGTCTAAATCCATTCTGATGCGATGACCATCTCGTCCGGTTTCCTTAAACCCCCAATGCTTGTATCGTTCTTGCGCATCAGGATTATGTTCGCGCGTCACGAGATACATCCCCACGGGGTGGTGAGAATTTTGTTGCGCCCGATCTCTCGCGCTTCTAAAAACCCGGCCGCCTATTTTTCTGTCCTTTAGTTCACTCAGCGTATAGAAAGAGGTGAACTGGAATTTCTTTTCGTCCGGATGCCAGAACATTCCGCACATGCCAACCACCTTTCCGTTGTCCTTCGCGACGAGGTAATACTCATCTTCGCTGTTTTTTTCGACTGTCAGTGTAAATTCTTCGACGAGTTTTTCAGGGTCGTCGTTGCTCAGATCTTTCTTAGGGAAACGTTGCCGGATATTTTCATACCGGAGCTCCGCCATCGCTCTGAGATCCGCAAGGCCCGCAATCTCGACCGTGGCAGGAATAGGTTCAAGTCCGGATTCTCTCATATCAGAACGCGTCCTCGTTGTTCATGTACTGCTCCATCTGCGCGGGATCCGGCGCCATGCGGCCGTTCAAGCTGAACATGATCCACAGCGAGCCGCCGACGAGAATGCCGACGATCAGGATCGCGCAGCCGAGGATGAACAAGCGCGCCCGCGAACCTGCTTCTCTGCCAAGGTGCATGAAACAGTAGAGTTGCACCGCGCATTGTACGAGCGCAAGTAGCGCGACAACCAGCGCGAGCTCTTGTTGCGGCAGCGGGTTTTCCGTCGCGAGCGAATACGCGCTCAGTGTGAGCGCGAGCGAGAGCACGAATCCGAGCACGTACGCGTACGCGATGTTGTGCGAACGCGGCCACAGCCCTATGTCCTGAAAATAATTTTTCATACGAAGCCTCCCATCACGTACACGATGGTGAAAATGAATATCCAGACGATATCGAGGAAGTGCCAGAACATACTGAAAAGCGCGAGTTTGCGCATCGTGCTACGCGAAAGCCCTCGTTTCGCGACCGCGACCATAAGCGCTATGAGCCACAACAGCCCTATCGTCACGTGCGTTCCATGCGTCCCGACAAGTGTAAAATAGCTTGAAAGAAAGCCGTTTTTTGAGGGTCCGTATCCCTGTGCGATCAGATCGTTGAATTCCGAGATCTCCATCCCGACGAATACGGCGCCCAACACCAGCGTCGTCAACAACCACGCGAACACACCGCGCACGCTTGCGTCCCGCGCGGCGAGCATCGCGAGCCCGCACGTAAAGCTACTCGAGAGCAATACGATCGTTTCGATGAGCACATACGGCAAGCTGAAAATATTTCTTATGTCGGATCCGCCGAATTCGGGCCCGCGCAAGACCGCGAATACCGCAAAGAGCGCGGCGAAGAGCACGAGGTCGGTCATCAGGTACATCCAGAACCCGAATACGACGGTAGAATCTTTGTGTGCGTCGTCGACGGAGAGTGTTTCGCCCGGCATGATGTGTTCGGTACTCATACCGTTGCTGACGCTATGCGATGTAGTCCCGCTTCGTGGTGGACGATCTCCGATGCGGATACGCGAATTTCAGTGTCGTCGTCGAACGTGCGTATCAAAACGGTAATCGCCGCAGAGAGGAGTCCGAGTATGACCATCCACCAGATGTGCCAGACCATGCCGAAGCCGAGTACGAATGAGAAGAACCCGATGAGGACGCCCGCGGCCGAATGTTTGGGCATCTCGAAATCCTCGAAACGCCGCGTGTGTTGCATGTCGCTTTGTTTTTGGGCCCAGAATTGATCTCGAGCATGCACAACGGGCAGCGCGGCAAAATTATACGAAGGCGGCGGGGAAACGGTCGACCATTCGAGCGTGCGACCGTTCCACGGGTCGCCGCTCGCATCGCGATTTTCATGCCGCCGACGGACGCTCGCGACGAGTTGCGCGACTTGGAACGCAAAGCCGACCGCGATCAATCCCGCTCCGATACCGGCGACGATAAAAAGCGGCTGCCAGCCGAGGTTGGCGGCGTAATGATCGAGCCGTCTCGTTGCGCCCTCGAAGCCGAGCAGGTAGAGCGGACCGAACGCGAGAATGAAACCGAGGAACCACGACCAGAACGCGCGTATACCCCATTTCTCATCCAGGGTGAAGCCGAAAATTTTCGGGAACCAGTACGTGTAGCCCGCGAAAAAACCGAACAGAACGCCCGACACGATCATCGTGTGGAAATGCGCGACAAGGAAGAGCGAGTTGTGCAATTGGTAGTCGGCCGGCGGTTCGGCCAAGACGACGCCGGCGACGCCGCCGAGCGTGAACAAGACGACGAATCCGACGAACCACAGCATCGGGCTCGTGAATCGTATCTTTCCGCGGTACATGGTGAAAAGCCAGTTGAAAATTTTGACGCCCGTCGGTACCGCGATGACGGCGGTCATGATCCCGAAAAAAGCGTTCACATCAGCCCCGGAACCCATGGTGAAGAAATGGTGCAGCCATACGAGGAACGAGAGTCCGACGATAGCCCAGATCGCCCATACCATCGACGTGTAGCCCGCCAGTTTTTTCCCTGAGAAGACGGGAACTACCTCCGAGAACACGCCGAAGGCGGGTAGAACAAGAATGTAGACTTCCGGATGGCCCCATGCCCAGATCAAATTCACGTACATCATCATGTTGCCGCCGCCTCCAGCGGTAAAAAAGTGCATGGCGAGCGTCCGGTCGAAATAGAGGAGCGCGAGCGTCACGGTGAGAACGGGGAACGCGAACACGACGAGGAACATCGAGCCCATGACCGACCAGCAAAAGACCGGGAGACGGTTCCACGTCATGCCTTTGGTGCGCATTTTGACGATAGTCGTGAAAAAATTCACCCCGGAAAGGAGCGACCCGATGCCGGCGATCTGCAATCCCCAGATCCAGTAATCGACGCCGACGGTCGGTGAGTATGCGAGTTCCGAAAGCGGCGGATACGCGAGCCAGCCGGCGGTCGAGAAATCGCCGAGCAGCAGCGAACAATTGATGAGCAGTGCTCCCGCGCAGAAAAGCCAGAAACTCATCGAGTTCAGGAACGGGAACGCGACGTCGCGTGCGCCGATCTGCAGCGGCACAATGAGATTGATGAGCCCGAACATGATCCCCATGGCGACGAAAAAGATCATGATGGAACCGTGCGCGGAAAAAAGCTCCTGAAAATGCGTCGGGCTCACGATGCCGAACGAGTCCCCGACCGAGGTTGCCTGCTGCGCGCGAAGAAGCAGCATATCGGCCCCGCCGCGCACCAGCATCACGGACGCGACGGCGATGTACATGACGCCGATCTTTTTTGGGTCGAGCGATGTGAGCCAATCCCGCCAGAACCACCTCCAGCGACCGAAATAAGTCAGGGCGAGAACGATCGCGATGCCGCAAAGGATCATGAATATCGCGCCGCCCCATGCGATCGCGTTCTGCGGGAAGACCGACCATGAAAGCTTTCCGAAGAAAAAATAAGCCCAGTTCATGGTGTCATATGCATCGCGTCCGATGAGGACGCGTCCGCCGTAGAGGCGGGTCCAGTCGCGGGAATCATATATTTGTCGACGACGGAACCGAAAAGGCCGCTTGATATGGGTGCATAATAGGTGACTGCATTGTACTCGCTCGGAGTCGCGATCGTTGCATACACCTCCGCGGTGAGCGGCGTCGAGGACGCCTGCACCGATGCGACCCATTGTTGAAATTCGGCTCCGGATACCGAACGGGCCGTAAAAGCCATGCCCGAAAACCCCGCACCGCTGATGTTCGCCGATGAGCCGTTGAAATCACCGGTGCGGCTCGCCGCGAGGTTGAGTTGGGTGGTCATGCCGGGCATGACCATGATCTGTCCCGCAAGCTGCGGGACCCAGAACGAATTCATCGGTGCGTCGGCGGTGAGATACAAATGCACTGGCGTATCCACCGGAAATTCGACTAAATTAACTGATGCGATCCCCTGCTCCGGATAGATGAAAAGCCACTTCCAATCGAGCGCGACCACATCGATCGTGATCGCCGGCGTGTCCGAGCGGAGCTGCTTATACGGATCGAGTGCGTTGGAACTTTGCCATGCGATGACACCCAAGACCGCGATGATGCAGGCCGGAATGAACCACCATACGAGTTCGGCGATCCAATTATAATGGTCCCACGTCGGATGGTGTTCCGCATGCGCGACCGGATTGTCCGCGCGGTATCGCCATGAAAACACGAGCAGCATCGAATATACCGGCACGACGACAAGCGCACAGAGAAGGAGCGTCGCGATGATGACATTTTTCTCCGCGAGAGCGATCGGCCCCGCGGGTTCAAGGACCGGAATATTCGCGCTCCGCACGTACACCGTCGTCAATATCCCGAGTATGATCGCAAATGCACACAGCAAAACCGTCTTCGAACGATTCACTCCGTAAGTGTAGCACCGCAGGGTCGCGTTAGAGACCGAAAAAATCCACGATCTTGTGCGAGACCGGCTCTTTCATCGGCAGTTCCTTACTATGACGTTTCAGAAAACTCCTCACAAGATGCGGATCGATCCCTTCGATCGGGATGATGAAGTTGGGCGACATGAACTTGGTCGTATCGATAAGCAGGAGCGGCCGGCCGGGATGGTGATGCTCGTCCTCCACCCAGAACGACACGATCTCGTGATAGCGGTGCAGGACGCCGTTGATACGCACGCCGCGCTCCGATATCTCGAAGGTCGCAAGTTCGGGCGTGGTATTCGCAAGCAAAGCGAACGATATTGCCGCGACGATGATAAGGAGGCCGAAGAGCGTGTCCTGGAACAAAATACACAACGCGGCGCCGCACACCGCGATGATCCCGAGCGCCCAAAACCAATCGGCGCCGCGTTCGATGAACTCGTGTTCGTAGGCGCTCCAGCGCAATATCCTCTGTTGCGGAGGCATGACTCTTAAATTGTAGCATCATGTGATACAACGAAGCGGAAGGAGGGGTGGCAGAGTGGTCTAATGCACCTGTCTTGAAAACAGGAGTGTCGCAAGGCACCGTGAGTTCGAATCTCACCCCCTCCGCAGGATTGAGCACGGTGTTGCGCGACCTATGCCCCTAGTTGATAACTGGGTTCCTGATTGGATAGAAACTGTTAGAGTTGAAGTGCGCTAGGTTTTCGAATAATTCTAGTTCAGGAAAATGACTCAGATAATCACTTTTATAACCAGCACTTTTCTCGTCGTCGTTCATGCGCCGCTTTCATATATATTTAACGCTGATGTGTCCGTACAACAGGCATCATTTCGTCCACAGACGTTAGCAACACTTCAATGCCATGGGGGTCTGCAATGGCAACTACGAACAGCTGGTAGCGTGAATACCGATCCAGAGACAGGATACAAGTCATTGGAAGTAAATCCAGATTTTTATTTATTGCAGAGCGACTCGGTAATATTTGCAACGCAAAACAGCAGATTCAACTATAATTCTTCCTATGTTGAACCAACAGATCCTGAATATAACAACTTCCGCTCACTACCCTACGTTCTTAAGATGATGACTGACGCAGCGCCCGTTGATGCAAGCAATAAAGTGATTGCTTTTCAGTGTCTACAAGATAACTACTCGACGATATCGAATTTGGTATTTGTCGAAAATGATTATAGTTGGGGGAGCTTTCTTTTGAAATCAACCCATCCCAACTATTCTGACAGTTGCGATAATGGGTCTTGTTGAATGAAAACTGCGACCGTTCCCCCTAATTTACCGAGTCGCCAACTCGCCAAAAAACCCTTACACTGCTTGGAACGGGTTGGTTCTAGACCGACCCTGACCGCAGGATTGAGCACGGTGTTTGGCGACCGATGCTCTAATGGCGATTGAGCGAACATACATCGTTTAATAAAATTGCCCGCGGCCGAAGCTGCGGGCGAGTCGCTACAGAATCGCTACAGAAACTGAAAATTGTGAACCGCTTCAGTCTTTGGGTCACCGAAGCGCGACCTCGGGAGCGCTTCGATGGAACCACAACCCTTGTCGTAGAGATAAACGACAGAGGGCTTGCCTGAAGGTCCAGCCGCAATGTGCACATTCGCCACGTTGCCCGTTCGGCAAATGAGTTCCACCACTGCAAGACAAGGTGTCGCTCCGATCTCTTCGTACTTCCTGATCCAGAACGAACAGGCTTTGCCTCGGAAGCTCTCGACGTCGAACGTCGCGCCGCAATCTGTGGCGAGCTCTCGCAGGTACTCGTGAGCGGGTCGCTGCACGAGCCTATCCCATTCAGCCTTAGCCCTTTCTTCTTGCTCTGTGAGGATTTTTGGTTTGCGCGGTCCGAAGAATCGCTCTCCGAAAAACGAAACGGCAGGTCTATTGAGCACTCCAGCGGTCACGGCGTCCTCCTTCTTTGAAAGATCGATTCGCTAGGACGATACTACATTTTCAAGTTTTTATCCAGTTTCGAAACGCTGACCGTTCCCCCTCGTTTTGCACCTTCGCCAACTCGCTAAAAAACACTTGTAGGGCTTGACGGGCTCTGGTTCTAGCCCGGCCCTCACCGCAGGATTGAGCACGGTGTTACGGGATCGCGCCGCACAGGGCGGTCGAGCGTCCGTTCGCCATTCTTCGGCAGACTTTAGAAAGTTTATGGTTAAGCTACAATGAATGACTGTATGGAAATCGCCGAGATAAAGAAACGATTCAGACGAGTTGATTTGGAAAAATATCCTCAATTACGAAGCCTCACTCGGGATCAGATATACGACGGTAAGATGGGACCGGGCGGATTAATTCTCGCATCTGAAATGAGTAGCAAGGTTCCATTCCAAAAGGGTATGCGCGTCATGGATCTCGGATGCGGCAAAGGTGGCACGTCGATTTTTTTGGCTCAGACCTATGGCGTTACCGTGTACGCAATCGATTTATGGATATCAGCGAACGAGCTTTTCAAAAATATACAGACCGCAAATTGCGAAAATAAAATTTTACCTTTCAACTTGGATACGACAAAGGATCTGCCTTTCCCTGACGGATATTTCGACGTCATTTTCTGTATGGACGCGTTGCATTACTTTGGCGCGAATCCTGGATTTCTTGCACAGATCAGCAAATATCTCAAACAGAGCGGATATCTGGTGGTCGGGAATCCTTGTTTTGATAGAGAATTCGAGACGGCAGTTCCGAAAGTCTATGAAGCATTTTGGGCAGACGAGTTTTCAAAATATCATTCACCGAAATGGTGGGAGACCTTGGTTAAAGAATCAAGGATCTTTTCGGATGTCCTTGTAGAAGAAGCTCGCGATGGGGTAATCATGTGGGAAGACGCATTGCTTCACGATATTGAAACGAATAATACGAAAGGCGGACGCTTGGAAGCCGATGCTGACGAAATTGCATTTGGACATGACAATCCGCAATATCCATATCTCACGCACTATATTCTTAGTTGTAGAAAAAAGTAGCCGACCGCTCCCCCTCATTCTCTCCATTCTCAAGCTCGCCACGAAATCCTTACAAGGCTTGATACACGTCGGTTCTAGACCGACCCTCACGCGTCAGTGGTAATAGGGCTTCTGTAACCGAAGTCCATTCGCAAAATTCTCGAAGAGCCTTTATAGTCAGGCCCGGCCCATAGAGTGAGGAGACCTAACCATGGCCACGTGCATGTTGTTCAGAGGGCACAGTGACTCGAGCGGGAACGCGGTGTACCGAGACACGGGTACCGTCTCGGACGAGAAAGAGGCCGACGCCACGTGCAGAGCGAAGGCGAAAGAATTCACTGAAGGACGACCGACATCGGTCATCTATCCGCTGGGGCCGCGCGGCTCCCGAAAATTCGGACAGCCGCAACTGCCGCTGCCGGCGGGTAACACCTATCTCGTAACCGACGTCGGGAACGCAGGACCTTGCACGCTTTTCGGTTGGAGAAGGATCGGCTGAGCGTGCAACGATCCGAACAAAGAAGATCCTATCGGCGCGCGACGTTTTCGCGCGCCGATCAATTTGACACAAGGGGTCGTATGTACGAGTCTACGCTTTGGAATAGACACCGACCAACACCGGAGAACAGCCATGTTACCTGCAGAAGACGCTGTTCTCATCGCGGAACAGTGGGTGAAGACTCATCCTTCGCTGCCGGTGAATAGCCTCATCACCATCGGCAATTACAAGGCGTACCACAAGTACCGGAAGTTTGCCGTGTATTCGAGGGACGAAACTCTTGGACGAACGTTCCTGCTCGTCGTGTTCTGCATAAGGGACGACAAGACGCTCAAGGTCCTCAAAAACTTTCGGAAGAAGGTCGCGAGAATAAAGCTGAACGGCAGCGGATTCGAACGAGAAGACCGTCTCTTTGCCGCACTCGCGGGAGCGCAATTCCCGCGCAGGATCGTCGGGGTACGGAAATCCGGCACCTTCGCGGATATGCTCGGCACCGACGGCTTCGTCGACGTCGTGGTCCGACGCCAACAGGAAACGTTCCGGCTCGAGATCCCCTTCCAGATCAAGTCGTCCAAACGGGGTCGCCGCGATTTCGAGAGGCACCCGCAGCGCGGGAAGGTCGCCTTTTGTTTCGTGGTACGCGACGATGCTTCTGACGAACGGCTGCGCCATCAATTCTATACGGCCGTCGGCGAAGTGATCGCGAAGTTCAAGCGCGGCGAGATCGCTCTCGACCCGTCGCCAAAAATAGAGGCCGCAGCCTAGCCGCGGCCTCTTCGTTTTTACAGTATGATGCTCGGATGTCCGCGAAAGATCTGATCGCGAAATGTCTCGGCGCGTTCTGGATACTCGATGGACTGCTGCAATTCCAGCCCGCGATGTTCGGACAGAAATTCGTCGTAAATATTCTCGTGCCGAACCTGAGCGCGCAGCCTCATTGGATGTACGACGTCGTGAACTTCGGGATCTATTTGTGGAATTTGGACCCCGCGCTCAACAACTTCGGCGTCGGACTACTACAGGTCGGGATCGGACTTTTGCTGCTGCTTCCCCTCGAAAACAACTGGTTCAAGTTCGGAGCTTGGGTATCGATAGTCTGGGGTGTCGTTGTATGGTTTTGCGGAGAAGGCGCGGGACAACTTTTTACCGGCATCGCATCGTTCTATACCGGCGCGCCGGGAGCGGTGCTTTTGTACGTACTGCTCGCGGCGTTATTCCTTGTGCCGCATCTGCGGACAAAACAATTCATCCGGATCGCCGCTTTTGTTTTCATATCAGGTTCGATACTTCAATTTCAAACCGCGTTCTGGACCGCGGACGGCGTATCCGGTACCGCTATGGCCGCAATGATGGAGACCGTGCATGCATTGAACGCGTTCCCTATCTATATTGCAGATCTCCTCGGCTCACATGTGGCTGTGGCGAATTGGCTGCTTACGCTCGCTCCGCTTGCGATCGGCGCATGGCTGTTACTCAAACCGAATCGTCTTGCCGGTTTCGTCTCTCTCACTTTTTTATTCTTCGTCTGGTGGATCGGTCAGGACTTCGGCATGCTCTCGACCTTTCCGACCGGCACTGCGACCGATCCGAACACAGCACCGCTCCTTGCGCTTTTTCTGATACCGCTTTTCGTTACTGTCCGATCGAAAACGGCGTCGGCGTATAGCTCGAATCGCTGTAACTCGGACTGACAGCGTTCGCGGGCTTCGGTGATCCGCCGAGATATGCGTTAGAGGGCGTGTAGAGTCCCGCTTCGATCCCGTAGGAGTGCCCTGCGACCAGCGTCGAAGCGCACGGTGCGATCGAATTCGGGTCGCAGCTCGAACCGGCGGCGGGAATTTGCCATTGATATGAACCGTTCACGGGTTGACCGCCCGCGATAAGAGCGGTCGCCTGTTCAGTGCCGACGTCGATGAGCCAGAGCGATAGTGCCGAACCCGAAGGCGAGCTTGTGGACTGCCAATTGACCGTGACCGTACTACCGTGGTTCGCGCTTTGTCCGTCGACGCTGGAATTCACCGAAACGGTCTCGCCTGTCGCCGCTGTCGACGTGGCGCTTCCGACCGTTACCTGCGTCGTCGCACTCTTCGTTTGTCCGCCAAGCGTCTGGCAGGTCAGCGTGAAATTCGTCGGACCGGTGATGGGGTCGGTCGTGGCTACGCCGCTCACTCTGGTGCTGCTGGCGTTTGCCGTGGTGAACGTCGCATCATCGGGGCTCGAGATCACGCACGATTGCATTCCGGCCGTGACCCAGCCGATCGAGGATGTCTGTCCGCTCGGTACTGCTTGCGGGTTTGCGACGAGGTCGATCGCGGGCTGGTTGATCTGTACCTTGCATTGCGCGCTTGCGATCTGACCGTTGTTGGTGCAGGTAAGACCGAAGTTGGCGGTGTTACTCCCCGCCGGCGGCGCGGAGATCGTGCTCGATGCCGAACCGGAAAGCTGGTTGTTCGTCGAAAAACCGCCGCCCGAAGATCCCGTCGCGTTCTGACATGAGTAGGATATCGCGACGGATTCGTTCACATCGGCGATCTGCGGCGAACAGGATATCTGCGGCGTCGGCGTGCCGGAAAGCGTGGAGCCGTTCAAGGGAACGCATTGATAACCGGTCACGCAACCGTTACCTGAAGCGGAGAGCGGCTGGGCGGTCGCGCCGGCTGCACATTGCGGTTGGGACGGTGGCGCGCTGCACGCGGCGCCGTTCGTACCGACTCCGTAGGGCGCGGGCTGTGACTGAGCGCAAGGTTGTCCGGTGCTGGGATTATAGGTTTGCTGCTGAACATACGATATCTGCGACTGTCCCGTATACGGATTGATCGTGGTAACAGGCACATACGTTGTTCCGTTGCCGCCGACATACGGATTCTGTTGCGCCGACGAACACGGCGAAGTGAGCCCTCGGGCAAGTCCCGCGAAAAGTGATGATAGTCCGCCAAGACCGCCCGCCGGATTGGGAGACGTATTCGGTGGCGGGGTCGGCGGGGGAACAGAATTCGGAGGCGCTTGCGGTGCCGGTCCGCAACCGGTAGCCCCCATCACCTGTCCGTTTTGGCAGGGACCTTCCGGCGGAGTGGGCGCGTCGTTTATGTTACAGGTAAAAGAATTATCGGCGATCGTGTTGGTGCACGTATACCCCATATTCTTGAGGTCGCTTGCAGTGACGCCATCCGTTTGGGCCGGCGTCGGATTGGAACAGGTCAACGTCGCTCCCCCATTCGTTGCAGTACAGTTTGAAGGAATGTCGACCCCCGGTGTGAGTCCGGCGTCCGCCGTAACGGTCGGTGGTGCTCCAGTCCCGGGTGTCGCGCCGGCGGGAGTTGTACCGACCCCCGGATACGATGCGTTGTCCAACGTGCAGCCCTGCGCGTTTGTCGCTGAAGGGCAACTATAGGTTTGACACGTTCCGGCTTGGGAATTGGGGTCGTTATTCGGACTTGAAGACACGGCCAATCCGGTTCCGTTTATCGCGACTCTTACGACTTTTCCTATACATGAGTAGTGGATGGGATTCTTATCGTTCGGCTGTCCTGATATGAGTTTTGCGTCAACACAATTGTCCTTGATCTGATTTTTGTCCGCCGTGGGGTAATTCGTGACCGTGCCGATGCTTTCGGTCGCACCGTTCGGAATCTGCTCGACTGCCTGATTACAAGCATCTTTGATCTGCGCCGCTGTCTGTGTTTTTGCCGCTCCGGAAGCTGTCGCGTTGTACCCGCCCGCTTGGAACTGCTGATTTACGTATTGCGACGAATCCACCGCTGCCGGTAATGCAGTCGTGTTCGCAGAATTGGACTGGATCGTATGCAAGCCGAGGGCGACCGCGCCCAAAATCGCGGCAAGGACGAGCGCGGCGATGACGGAGGTCCCGCGGGTAAAACGCGGCGTAGAACGCATGTCCCTATGATACTGCCCGTTCGCCACGAAAGCGCGAAAAGGGCGCGAAAATGTGGAAAAGCCGCAGAACTATGCTACATTTCTTGTGTTTCTGACATTCAAATTGGCTCCCGTCGTTCAACGGATAGGATGCATCCTTGCGGAGGATGTGATGTAGGTTCGATTCCTGCCGGGAGCATAGGCTAGCGCTAGCAGAAGTGACCGAGCGGGGTATCGAAATTCAGATCATTCGCCTGCGCGGTTGCATGCATCGTAGAGAAGATGCGGCGCGATCTCCTTAAGACAGGGCGCCGGATTCCCGATAAGATCTGAAAACGGGCCGAGGGTGCTGATATAGAGCGGTTGTGGAAATGTCGACAGGAAAGAAACTTGCGCGGCGCTTGTTGTTGCATCCCACAGAGATTCCCATGCGAGAAGGTTGTGAGTGTCATGAAGCAGCCCGGGCGCCGCGATATGCGCCTGTGTCCAACCCTCGTACCAAGGAGCTTCGTTTGCTGAAGTAAGAATAAATGCGTCCGCAGGTACCATCGCTCCAATGGCCTGAATTTGCTGGATCGACGTGTACGAGATGAGTGGCTGTAGAGATTGCACTTGCACATACAGGTTGCCAAAGAGAAGCCCCAATGCGATGCAAATTGCACTCATCCGCATGTACGTTCCCCCCGACGGATTCAATAGATTGCTCTGTGCCAGCATATACGCTGCACAGATACCTGCGAGTGCGGCGAGCGCAACATCCGAAAAGACAAAGATGCGCTCATAAAAAGGCAGGTGCAGGACAGGATAGATGACACTCACGAACGCAAATGACAAAAGCGTGCGCGGGGTGGTTGTCTGATACAAGGCTCTCCAGCCACAGACGATAAGGATCAAAAAAGGTACCGAAAGCCAGAGATACTGGGCCCACTCGATAAAAAGTGCAGTGGGGAGCGCGATCTCGACCTGATGCACGAGCGAAATATTCACCAGCGCAAAAACGCCGAATGTCAGCCCGATGTGTCCCACCAGTTCGCGCCTGCGTTCAGGATGTATACAAAAGAGGCAGGCAAGCGAGAGGAGGTAGATGATCGCGCTTGTTTCGTGTGTGAGCGCTATCGCCATGTCGAGGACTAATGCGGTTCTCACTGCGCGACGATCAAACGCGATATACGCCAGAAAAATAAGATCAAGCGCCAGCGCATTTTTAAAGAGCATGTACCAATACGCATTGTATAAAACTGGTGATGACAGGATAAAAAATCCGGAGATCGCCGACCCCAGCACGCCAATATGCGGACGCAAAAACCAAAACACGATCGCCGGCAACAGTGCGAACAAAAACGCATAGGTACCATAGAGAATGACGTCGGTCGGCAGATGTGTGAGCCGCATAGAGTCGAGGAGAACCCTCAACACGAGCGCGTCGTTTCCCAGCCCGGGCACCTGCGCGTTCGGGATCGAAAGGAAGGGCTCGATCAGGTAGCGTCGGTAAAAGCCCGTGTCATAGCCGAGCGGGTCTCTTCCATAGAGAACAAACGGCAGCACATGCACAACAAGGGAAGCACTTGCGAGCGCGAAAGCGGCAGAAATGTCCGCCCAGGGAAAGCTGCGTCGTTTTGGCACGTTGCGTAGTATAGCTTCTTATATCCCCACGCCCGGATGCCAGCCAAGTGTTTGGTGCTAGAATCACCGCATGGCAACTTCATGATACTTGCATGAAAAAGACCGCCCCAAGCGCTCCAAAGCGCAAGGTGATCCTTCTTGGAGTGGCGGCAGTAACGCTTCTGGCAGTGTCTTTCGCATTTGCCTCTGGCTCTCTTCTGATAAATGGCCGTTCGTTGCTCGCAAGCATCGGTGCGGTAATTTCGGGCAATCCTACGGTAATGATCATCCGCGATGGTTCATCGCCCGCAGGCAATATTTCCGCCGGTGACCCAGATGTGCTCGCTGCGTACGACATTTCTGCCAGAAATGTGACCCACTGGGCGACGATAAACTATGTCCCGCTGCAAATCGCCATCCAAACAGCCGCTTATTCCCCCCTTGCGCTTTCAAACATCAGGGTCAACTACAGTTACTGTATTCCGCCTGGAACTACCTATGGCTATGGGTATATAAGCAGCGGGTGCGCGAACATCCAGTTGGCGCCGTTCTCGATCACAATGAGCGGCTCAACATACATAGTCGATCTCGGCAGTGGTATTCCGATCTACCCGCAAGAGTCTTCGGGAACGCTTACTGTGTATGCGACGCCTACGTATCAATACACCGGCACGGCGAGGCATTATCAGTCAGGTAATGGAACTCTGCAGGTAATCATCACCCCCGTGAGCGCCTCCGGAGATCAGTGTCAGTGGGCATGGATCCCGGGGAGTGGAAGCTACGGGTATACGGATTGCATTGCATTGACTGCAACCACTGATATTCTGGCCGGGCAGGGCAACACCTTGACAGTAATTAGGCCCTACGGATATGGGTACGAATATGGGTATAGAAATGGGTATATACAACCAATCTCGTTAGATGCGTGTTCGGCCACGCCGACCCTCCAGTGCCTGCAGAACGAGGTTCAACAGCTTATTGCTATCATTGCGAAACTCCTCGCAAGCCGATAGGAGACTTCCGCTAGATCGCGACAATCCAACCGTTCCAATTTATCTTTCGAAAGACGGAAGCGCTGAGAAAAATTACTTGGTCACGACGAGTTTCGAGAGCTTCGACTTCATGCGGTCGGCGGTGCCGCGGTGTATGACGCCGCGCTTGGTGGCTTTGTCGATCGCCTGAAATACGGACGGAAGTTTGGCCGCAATGTCCTTGCTACCGGAGGAAACGAGCTGTTTCAATTCCTTGACGCCGGAGCGCATCGCGCGCTTGCGGCGATCGTTGAAGACGCGCTTCTTGAGCGCGGCACGGGCAGCTTTTTTGGCTGAACTCGTATTTGCCATTGCCGCGCATCCTAGCCGAAATGCGTTCGGTACGCAATAGAGGTATGATGAACCGCATGATAGGACACCTTGAGGGCACGGTGCTCAAAGTCGGCGAAACCTATGCGATCCTCTCCTGCGGCGGTGTCGGCTACAAAGTCGCGGCGACCAAAGACGCGCTCGCGCACATGAAAAAAGGATCCACCGCATCGCTTTGGACGCATCTTGCGGTCCGCGAAGACTCGCTCGATCTGTACGGATTCGAGAACGAGGAACTACTGCGTTTTTTTGAATTATTGCTGACGGTCTCCGGCATCGGTCCCAAATCCGCGCTCGCTATTCTTGACATCGCAACGATCGAAGCGCTCCGCTCGGCCATCGCGGGGAGCAACGCATCGTATCTGACTAAAGTTTCCGGCATCGGCCGGAAGACCGCTGAGAAGATCGTTATCGAACTGCGTGACAAAGTCGGTGCTGCGAGCGAGCAGTCCAAGTCCGCGCTTTCCGGGGATGAAGAGGCGATGGAGGCCATGCGCGCGCTCGGTTATACCATGCAGGAAGCGCGAGACGCGCTGCGCAACGTTCCCGCGAACATCGAAAAGCCGGCCGAGCGTTTGCGTGCCGCGCTGAAAACGGTCGGAAGGTCATGAGCACGCTGAAATCGACCGTCCGCGCGTTCGTCCCCGCGCCGTTCATTTCCCTCTATCACCTGTGTCTTTCGTATCTCGGGGCATTGCTTTTCGGATTTCCTTCGACGAAGATCATCGTGGTGGGTGTTACGGGAACGAACGGTAAGTCGTCGACGACGGAATTTATCGAGGCCATCTTTTCGCAAGCCGGATACAACACGGCCCTCTCGAATTCGATCCGTATCAAGGTCGGTGCCGCCGTCAGGCCGTCGACCGGTCGGTCGATGCCGGGCCGATTCTTCATACAACGATTTTTGCGCGACGCGGTGGATAGGAATTGTTCGGTCGCGATCGTGGAAATGACCTCCGAAGGCGCCAAACAATACCGCCACCGCGCCATCGAACTCGACGCGCTCGTTTTCACAAATCTCGCGCCGGAACACATCGAAGCGCACGGATCGTTCGAGGCCTACGCCGATGCGAAGTTCGAGATCGGCAAGCAGCTCGCCCGCTCAAAAAAACGTCCGCGCATCATGGTCGCGGATCTCGACGATCCGGCATCCTCCCGCTATCTACTGCTTCCTATCGAAGTGATCGCGCCGTTCTCGTTGTCCGGGAACGCGCCGTACGCGTCCGACGAGACCGGCGGATACTTCACATTCGACGGTCTGCGGATCGACACGAAACTTCCCGGTGAGTTCTCGCTCAAGAACGCGCTCGCCGCCGCGACGCTGGCGCACGCTCTCAAGGTCCAGCCGCATATCATCAAACGGGCGATCGAGCAGGTCTCCGTGATCCCCGGACGGGTCCAATCGATCGAGCAGGGTCAGAAATTCGGTGTGATCGTGGATTACGCGCTCACGCCGGACGCCCTTGAGGCGCTCTACAAAGCGTACGGCAACAAAAAAAAGATATGCGTCTTCGGTTTGACCGGCGGCGGTCGTGATAAATGGAAGCGTCCGGTGATAGGCAAGCTCGCTGAAACGTACTGCGAAGCGGTCATTCTCACGAACGACATCGCGTATGACGAAGACCCGCAACGCATCATCGACGACATTGCCAAAGGGATGAAGAGCCCTCCTGAAGTAGTCGCCGATCGTCGGGCGGCGATCCGTCGTGGCCTTGAGCGCGCACAGCAAAGCGGTGATCCTGAACAGGTAGTGGTGCTCATCACCGGCATGGGTATCGATACGGAGATCACGGCCGCGGACGGAAAGAAGATCACGTGGAGCGACACGGAGGTCGCCCGCGAGGAGTTGACGGATCTCCTCTCGCCGAAACACGTATAATGGCGGTATGGTAAGAACCGTTTTCTGGTGGCTCTTCTGGGGGCTGATCGTACTCTTGATCCTCGCGTGGCTCTTCGGCGGCGGGATCGCAAAGATCCAGGCAGTCGCAAAAAATTACAGCTTCGGCGGACTTTTCGTGCACATAAGTCCGTTCAGTCTGCCGTGGGCGGTGCCTATCCCACAGGGTCCCGACATTTCAAATCTCACCGTCCCGCAACAGTCCTCATCACAACAATCGCAGGCGCAGACATTCGGCAATCAATCGCCGTACGCAAGCGGCATCACCCTGACGGCCGAAGGCGCGACCGCGAGCGACCCGCAGGCTGAGTACGTGGTCATCGAAAACAACGGAACTTCGCCTGTGGACATCAGCGGCTGGTCGGTACAAAGCGCCTTGACCGGTGCCAGAGCATACATTCCGCTCGGTGCCAGTTTTTTCGTGCTCGGAGAACTGAACGAGCAGAACGACATCGAGCTCGCGCAGGGCGGCGTTGCGGTGGTGACGACCGGAGGCTCGCCCGTGGGCACGTCGTTCCGCGAGAACGAATGCAGCGGCTATCTAGAACAACTCCAGCACTACACACCTCCGATCGAAACGCAGTGTCCTTCGCCGGGCGACCTCGCATCACAAGCGTCCCGCTACGGCCAATCATGCGCCGATTATGTTTCGTCGCTTCCCTTCTGCACGTTCCCGCAAAATCCGCCGTCCGGTATTTCGGCTCAATGCCAAGCGTACGTGCAAACGACTTTTTCCTACAACGGCTGCGTGCAGGCGCATCAAAATGACTCCGTGTTCGCATCGAACGACTGGCGCGTGTATCTCGGTACGCCGCACGAACTTTGGAATAACAATCACGACACGATCCGCCTCCTCGACGCGGAAGGCGAAACGGTCGCCGTAACGTCATACTGACCGATAGACGCCCGCAGTCGGATGCAAGCGTCGCGGTTTTATTTACTTGCTTACTGGAGCGAGTTGCGCGTCGATGACCGTTTTGACTTGTGCATAGGATTCATAGCCGTCGACCAACTGGTTGCCGATGAGCAACGCCGGTGTTCCCTGTATGCCGTCCTGTTCACCTTCCTGTTTGTCGGCATCCATCGCGTTTTGGTATTGAGTGGCATCGGCAACGGCGAGTTGCGCGACCTGCGCCGTTTGTGCGGCCGTGAGTACGCTCGCGGTTATTTTCTGGATCTCCGCGGCGGTCGCCCAGCCGGTATTCTCCTCACCTTGATTGTCATATACGGCCTTGTGCCACGCTTCAAATTGGGTCGGCGCTACGGCCCAGACCGCCCTACCCCAATGGCCGAGCGTATCGGAATCGGCTCCGAGGAACGAAAAATCCTTATACACGATCTTTACTTTGCCCGTATCCACATAATTCGAAATGATCTGCGGCATTGTGTTCTGTTCGTTCTCGCGGCAGAACGGGCACTGATAGTCGAACCAGTACGCGATCGTGAGCGGCGCATTCGCATTGCCGACGGTCGGGTTGCCTTTTGCATTCACCTGATCCGCGTTGATGGCGGCGCCGGTCGAGGGTTGGCCGGTCGTCGTTGTCGTGGTCGGCGTGGGAGTCGAACCGGAATGCATCACCCCGACGATAGCGCCGGCGACGATAATTCCAGCAATAACGATCGCGATCGGAGTATAGAGATTCGGATTTATGTTCATCTGGGGCATGATATGAAAACGACTTGTATAAATGTCAGGCAAGTATACCACCACACCAATGCATTGGTGTGGTGGTATATCAGATGTTTTTTCGGGATCCGAATAGAGAAAGAGCCGTCAACCGCAGCGGACGACTCTCCCCGACCGAGATCAGATCGGTCGATCAGTGCACAACGGCAACGCTCGTATTCGGAGCCTCGAGCGCCGGCCGATGGACGGGCACCATCGGTTCCGAGGCCGATTCAGGCTGGAACTTCGCCAGAAAATCGGCGACGGATTCGACGACCATCGTTTTCGGATCGGTGAGGTCGAAGTAGCCGACTTTGAAGGCGTCTTTGCCGGCACCGGGTTCCCAGATCGACCCGAAGACCTCCACCAGTACGGGCTGGAGGGTCGGTTCGACGCGATGGTACAGGCCGGGGTCGACGAGTTTTGAGATCCGAGCACGCAGCTCTTGGTGGCCGTTCTCGTTGAACTGCCATGCGGTTGCGTGTGCGGCGATCAAGGCAAGGCATGCCTGGTTGCGCGGATTGACCGAGGTCAACAGGGACGTGTTTGTCACGGCGAGATCCTTCCGTTCTCTGGTTGCACTGGTTTCAGTATAACGTAAAACCAACGAGCCCGGTGTTTCAATCCACGACAGGTATTCGCTCGAATAGGTCACGAGTTTGTTGAGTGGCCATATAAAGACAGAGGCCGAACTCCGTACATATCGCCTTATTGAAGTCGGCCACTTGCTGCATGTACGGCCGACCATTTCTCGACAGATAGTCGCGTTCACATTCCGTGATACGCGCATCCAGTGATTTCGTGGCGATGCCGTTCGGGGTCGCGGACGTTTTGAGTGCGAACATCGAGTTCGCAGAACCGTATGCGATCATCATCAGTTGTTGATCCAGATCCCCGATAAGTACGCGATAGTCTTGGCCGCTCAAGCCGTGCTGCGACATATTGCCTTTCGCTATTTGCATAGACGACGCCGGCGGGTGGGTATGAATGCTGCCGACAGCTATCTGTTTGAACCGTCGCCCGGGTTGTTTGTCTGTGAGCAGAGCAGTGCTATCCTCGGAACCGACCGCGATCTTGCCTGACATGACGATCTTCCCTGTGCCTGTATCCGCAAGTACGACACGGGAATGCTCGCGACCGTTCGCGACAGTCCGCTTCATAAGATCATCTATGAAAGGTCTCCACGCCTGCAGGTGTATCGACTCGGGGGCATTTTCTGCGGGAATGGCGTTGCCCGTGGGCAATTTTGCCAATGAGACCAGAACGTTCCTCAACTGTGCAGAATCCCAATGTTTATCGCGCGTGAGTATATCGAGAGTCTTCTTATCCTGTGGATGGATAATACTGCGGAGGTAGGGTCCCGACTCGTTCATCTGACGATTATAGCGCTTGGCGGATGCTCACAAAGTGAGGCTCGCGCTAGGGCACGAGCCTCCGTTTTTTTTATACTGAAGAAGAACGATCACTCCCACCAGCCCATTTTCGCGAACAATTCCGAGGCGAGATCCCCTTGAAAAACCGCGTCGTGCCCCGCATGGTGCGGTCGCACGCGCGTATCTTTGAGGCCGAGGCCGCGAAGGTTCGCGTTTTCGGCGCCGGCGTATCCGCGATACAGCGAATCGATGTCGAGGCCCCCCGAGCCGGCACTCGAGCCCTCCCATCCGAACGGCGACGGAATGGAACATTGCGCGAAGTAGTATTGGACCAATCCGGCGTCGAAGAACACCGTATCGGCGACCCCTTCCACCTGCTTCCCTTCCGCCACACGCGAGATCCACACTGCGAAGTCCGCCATGACTTTCGAAGGTTTCGTGCAGACGCTTTGCATGTGCTGTAACACGAGGAGCGGATCGAACAGCGGGTTTTTCGTGTCGAAACGACCGTCAACGAGCTTGCCGGCGTCGAGACATTCGAGTTGCGAGGCGCCGAACTCCATCGCTTTGGGAAAGAATTTCAGCGATGTCGGCTTGAGCTCCGCATAGAACACCAGACCGCGGCTGAACAGTTCTGAATACGTCGCCCGCTCCTGAACGATGAGCGAAGCGCCGATCGACAGGACGCTATGCTCCACCATATTGAGACCTGACGCTTCGACGTCGATCGAGATGTATGCCTTTTTCATTTTCGTTCTCCAATCTGTATCTCTCTTTACCTATCACATACCAACAATGTGCGACCATTTAGTCAATGGTTTGGACAAAATATCCTGTATATTGGCTCAATATGAGCAATAAAGAGCGACATCAACTCAATTTGGTGCATTTGTTGTCAATCTTGTTGACACATACACGCATCCTGTTACGCTGGCGCTATGGACCTTACAAGCGTCGTTGAAACAGCCGGCCTGGACGAAAAAGAGGCTGCGGTGTATGTAGCCGGCCTGAGATCGGGACCCGACACAGCAAGCAGTCTCGCTAGATCTTCGGCCCTGAAGAGGCCGACCGTATATTTCACACTCGGGCAACTTATGACGAAAGGGCTCGCAAGCATGAAGCAAACACGGTCGACCACGGTGTATACGATGGTCCATCCCCGCCACCTGCTGAGCTCTCTCCAGAAAAAAACCAAGGACTTCAACGAGGTCATGCCCGAGCTCGAGCGGTTGTATAAAAGTCAGGTCCACAAACCGTCGGTGGAAGTATTCGAGGGACCGGAAGGAGTCCGCAAGATCTATTTTGAATCGGAGCGGTACGCGCGCAAACCAAGCGGGGTCCTTTACTTCGGATCAATGGAACATTTCGTCAAACCCGACTATATGGAGATCATGGACTGGTGGACGAAGGTCATGAAAAACAAGGGCTATCAGGCGCGCGAAATTCTGCAAAGCGGCGATACCGCCCTCCCAAACTATGCAAACGCCATAAAGAAGAACGCGAACCCGAACCATCAGCTACGCGTTGCAACGCAGGGGCTGCGTTTCCCCCACAACGATAATCTCATGTACGGAAACATGATCGCTATTTTCTGCCACTTCAAAGAAACATTCGTGGTTCGCATTGAGAGCGAATCTATAGCAACGTCTTACAGGTCGCTTTTTGAACTTGCGTGGAAAGCATCCAAGCCTTTAAAAAATAGATAGATTGTCGTCACGCCTAATTTCCTCGCCGACGCTCGAAAATTTGCGTGACCCCACCTCGCGGTTTCGCTTGCTAGCGAAACACCGCTCCTGCCCGGCCATGTATTGAAAAACACTGCGCAGGCAGTGTTTTTCAATCATGTCCGCCCACCAGGATTCGAACCTGGGACCGTCTCCTTAAAAGGGAGCTGCTCTACCAACTGAGCTATGGGCGGTCAATGCCAGTGTATCCTAACCAAACCGTAAAACTTTTCCAGCTTTTATAAAGGCAGGTCGAAGGCGTAGGCACCGGCGCCAGAGAACAGGAGCGCAAAGCAGATGACGAACAACAGGAAATAGCCGCTGCCGGCGAGTGGGAGGATGTCGCTGTAGCTTCTGACGCCAAGGCCGTGTTTGAGCGAGATCAGCATGCCGACGATGGCTGCGGCTTGCGTCCAGAGCCCTACCACAAGGAGAATGCCCACAACGATCGTGATAGCGGCTGAGAGCCAGACCATCCACGGACGGACGTGACCGATGATGATCACTTTTGTGGCGGAAATTTCGTCACGCGTCGAGATCATCCGCCAAGCGATGAAAACGAACATGAGTCCGGCCGCAACGCGGATCAGCGTGGTCGCGAGCGGCGCGAGGAACAGAAGCTGCGGAAAGAGTGAAAGCATGACCGGAAGTATACCACCACACCAAATATTTGGTGTGGTGGTATACACCCGTGCTACTGTGCCGTCATGCGGAAGATCGCCGTGTTGTTACATAACATTCGCAGCGTACATAACGTCGGTTCCGTATTCCGTACATCGGACGCAGCCGGTGTGTCTAAGGTGTTCCTGAGCGGCTACACGCCGACGCCTGTCGACAGATTCGGGTATGCCCGCAAAGACCTCTCAAAGGTGGCGCTCGGCGCTGAGAAAAACTTGTCGTGGGAATATGAAAAAAATCCATATCGCGTGATAGCCGAACTTCGAGCCGAAGGTTGGCAGATCGTCGGGGTGGAACAGGATACGCGTTCGATCGACTATCGGAAATTCCACTCCGGCAAACCGACCTTGTTGGTGTTCGGTAATGAAGTCCGTGGTATCTCGTCCGCGCTGCGCAACAAATGCGATCGACTTATCGAGATCCCGATGCATGGTAAAAAAGAATCGCTCAACGTGTCGGTCGCTGCCGGAATTGTCTTGTTTTCCGTTTTAGGATAGGAGCCTCCGCATCCCAAAAGTTTTGGACGTCTGCGGTGCAAGCGCAATTACGCGCCGTTACACTTCTAACGATAGTGTGCGCTAATCCTCGCCGCAAAAACTTTTGGGATGCGGAGGCTCTAACTGGAAATATTGACCGTCGTGTAGTTCGTCACGGGATTGCCGTTGGAGTCAGTGCACGAGATCGTGTAGGTCGTAGAGCCGGTGAGCGGAACGGTCGAAGCCGCGCCGGCAAGAGAATTTTCGGAGAAGCTACCGTCCGGTGATGTTTCCGTGCAGCTTGTGACGCCCTGCGTATTCCAGAAGACGGAGGTGCGTGCTCCGAGCGGTACGGCCGAGGGCACGGCCCAGATCTCAGCTTGCGGTGCTGTTGTCGGCGCAGTTGTGGTCGCAACGGGCTGAGGCTTCGCGGTTTGCACGGTCTGTTGCAACGTCACCTGCGGCTGTGGCGCGGGCGGTTGGCCGACCTGATATCCGCCCCATTCGCAAAGACTGTCGAAGAATGACGGCGGGATCACGTCCGCGAGGAAATTCGTCGCCCAAGGCCGCGTAACGCAGAGTTGGCCTGCGGCGCTTTGCGGTTGTCCGCTGAACGTAGCGGAGCCGAAAAAGCCCGATATCTGGCTGTTACTGGACGGATTGATCGTCGAGGCGAAGATCGTCGCGCCATTCGTATTCAGCAAAATATTGCCGAATACACCGGGGAAATTCGGCGAGCCCTGCAATCCCCCTTGCGGAGTCGTAGAGCCGCCGAGCAGCATGTTGCCGACGTTGTTCAGTACCTGTGAAAATCCTGTCGAGCCGCTTCCGGCACCGGGATTTTGTACCGAGATATTCGCGCTAGCGAGCGTGTTGCCGTTCGCGTCGAGCAACGTTGCACTGAACGTTCCGGCGGTCGGGTAGGTATGAGTCGCGTTATATTGGCAGCTTCCTGCCCCACCCGAGAGAGCCGTTTGGGGACATGTGCCCTGCGTCATCGAAGTGTTGTTCGATCCGTCACCGAAGTTAATGCTGAACGGACCCGTGTCGCTCGTGGACGGAATAGTGGAGAACGTGACGGAAAGAGGCGCGGAACCGGACGTCGGCGTCGCAAGAAGCGTATCGCCGGTCGGACCGGGCGTCGGCGTACCTCCGCTACAGGTCCCGTTGATCTGTTGAAGCAAGCTGCAGGAACTCGTAGAGGTGTTGTTGCCGTTATTGTATATACATGCCCCGCTTTGGCCGAAATTCGTAGCGGTCGTGTCGTTGCAGGTCGTTGCCGCCTGATATTGGGCGCAAGGATTGGAACCGATCTGTGTAACGTCAGATGTGAAAAAATAGCTACTCGTGCAGCCGGTGAGACCGGTTGGGGTTGATCCGCTCCCGCTCCCGCTCCCGCTGCTTTGCCCGAGTTTGCTCAAGAGCTGTCCCAGGATCTGGCCTAGCTGTTGCAGACCGCTGTCGACACCTTTGCCGTTTGCGGTCTGCGCCTGACACACCATTCCAACCAAACACATACCCTGAACAGTTCCTCCCGGACCTGAATAAGTGCACGTTTCGGGTACCATACCGCCCAAACCAATACAATTCAGTTCCTGGCGAGGGGGTTGCGTCGAATTTGCTATGGCTGCGTCCTTTTTACACTTCGCTGCACATTCCGCATTCGCCCCCGCAGCCGCATTCTGTGCACTGGTTACAAGCGGAACCGTCAAGAGAACTAGCAACACTGCACTTGATGCAAGCAGGCCGCGGAGACTCATCATGTCCTAAATCGTATCACACCTCGGAAAGCACAAACCGCTCAAGTGCATATTCTAATTCCTCGCCCTTCCGGCGTGATTCGTGCGGCAACTCCGCAAGACGAGCAAGGAGGCTCCTTGCTCGATCGGATGTCGAGCTGCGGGTACTCAAAACCATTTGTTTTGCGGCCCAAAACAAGAATCCGTGGACCGCTTCGGGCGCTTTTCCGGCCGCATATTCGCGCATCAGACCGACCCAGAGGGCTTTTTTATCGCCCTTTTCCAAGGCAAAGCGGAGCGCAAAGATCCCATTATCCTGTGCTTTTTTGGCGGCGTCGAACGTTTGGACCTCCTCGGCATATTTGGCGACGGAACGTTTTGTCGGCGCATCTAGTTTTTCCTCGAACAAAAAGAACGCGTCCCCTGAATCTTTCATGGAAGCGAGGCCCTCGATGACGCGTCCGCGCATTTCCTCATTCGCGAACACGCCGTCGAGTACCACCGATCGCTTATCGTCGAACAGTCCCCGTCCTGCGAACGCAGCGTCGAGATCGGCAGTCGCATGCGCGTCGGTTATTTGAATCAACGCCGTGTCCTTGCCCGACCGTTTGATCGCTGCGTTCATTGCGTCGCGGGCTTTTTTTCGATCGGTACCGAGATATACGTACAGCATGTTATTTTTTGATGCGCTTCGTTTCGCCCCAATTCTTCCCTGTCGCGATCTCGGCGACGATGGGCACGCCATTCAACAGTTTCGGCGGGGCAACGGATTCCATCACATGGCATATCTCGCGTGCGATCTTTTCCGTGTCCTTCTCCGCGATCTCGTAGACCAACTCGTCGTGCACCTGCAGAAGAAGCTTCGCTCTGTCGCGCCATCCGTTCTTTTCGATCAATTTGTCGGCCTCCACCATCGCAAGTTTGATGATATCGGACTGAGTACCCTGCATCGGCGCGTTCACGGCGAAGCGTTCCGCCTGCGCGACGATGCCGGGCAAAGGCGACCTGATACCGGAAAGGTACCGCCGCCGGCCGTACAGCGTTTCGGTGTAGCCGTGCTGCCGTGCGAACTTTTTTTGTTTCTCGACGTATTCCGCGAGACCGGAGAAATTCTTGAAATACTGATCGAGAAACATCGCAGCCTCCTCGCGCGTGGTGTCCGCGCCCAAGTTCGCGCGGAGCGCGTTCACTCCCATGCCGTAGAGAATACCGAAGTTTATGACCTTGGCTTTCCGGCGCATTTCATAATCCACTTTATCGAGCGCTACGCCGAACACGTGCGATGCGGTCGCGGCGTGCACATCTTCGCCGTTCTTGAAAATAGCGACCAGTTTTTCGTCGCCGGAAAGCGCGGCCGCGATACGGAGCTCTATTTGCGAATAGTCGAGTGCGGCGAGCATGAATCCTTTTTTTGCGGCGAACGCTTCGCGGATGCGGCGGCCGTACTCCGTCTTGATCGGAATATTCTGCAGATTGGGGTTTTCGCAGCCCATTCGGCCGGTCACCGTACTGGATTGCAAAAATTGCGCGTGGAGTCGCTTGTCTTTGGCGACAAGCGCGGGCATTTTTTCGATGTATGTACCCAGCAGTTTTTGCAGTTCACGGTACGCAAGCACGTCGGCGACGATCGGGTTGCCTTCCGCCATTTTTTGGAGCTCATCCTCGCGCGTTGTGCGCGCTCCGGATGCCGTCTTTTTCTGTTTACCGCCGGCCCCGACGTTCAATTCATCGAAGAGTACGGTCCCGAGCTGTTTCGGAGAATTTATATTGAATTCGTGACCCGCGATCTTATAAATACGGGTCGCTATTTTCGACAATTCTTTGTTGTATTCCTTCGCGAGCTCGGCGAGGTACTTCGTATCAAGAAAAATACCGGTCTCGTTCATCGCATGCACCACCGGGATCAGCGGCTTCTCGATATGGTCGAATACTTCCTGCAAGCGTCCGGTTTTCTCGAGTTCGTCGAATATCTTTTTGCGAGCCGCTCCAAAATCGTCTGTATTGGCGTAGCCCAGAATGTCGTCGAGTGTCGGCGAGGTCGTGTCGGAATGCAAAAGCCATAACGCGATAGAGGTTTCCTCGAACTCGCTCGGATCGATCGCCTTGCCGTCCTTTTTTTGTATCTCGACCCCCGTGGTCTCACCGACGAGCGCCGTCACCCGTTCGCGTATCGAGCGGAACTCGAATTTCTCGCAAAGCGCAATGATCGTCTGGTAGTGATCCTCGAGCTTCCACGGTTCTTTCGGAACCGAGAATTTGATCGGTGCATCCTTGGATATCGTCGCGAGTTGCTTGGAAAACCGCGCCGCCTCTTCATTTTGCGCCATGAGCTCCGCATACCGTTTCTGGATGCCGGCTTTTTTTGCCACCGATTCTGCGCCCTCCTTTTTGAGCGCTTTGTAAATGTCATCGATGCCGCCGAACGTCTGGATCAATTTGAGCGCGCTTCCCTCGCCCACGCCGGGCACGCCCTTTATATTGTCCGACGCGTCGCCCATGATGCCTTTGAGGTCGGGCACGTATTCCGGTCCGAACCCGAATCGCTCTTTCACGGCCGCTTCGTCATAAAATTTCATGTTCGTGATACCGGTAAGAAGCCGATATACCTCGACCCTCCCGTCGTCGATGAGTTGCAGGAGGTCCATGTCGCCCGTGACGACGATCGTTTCGATGTCTTTGTCTTTTGCGACAAGTTTCGTGATGGTTCCGACGATGTCATCCGCTTCGTATCCGGCCGCATCGTAGACCGGAATACCGAACGCCTTGAATATCTCCTCGGACTTGATGAGTTGTTCGATGAGCGCATCGTCGATCTTCGCACGCGTTCCTTTGTAATCCGCGTACACCTTGTGTCGATGGGTTTTCTCCGCGCGATCACGCGTCGCGATAAAGTAATCGGGTTTTAGATCGGTGACGGAGCGCAGGAGCATCGTTGTCAATCCATAGAGCGCACCCGTGGGCTCATTCTTGCTCGACGTGAAATCCGGCAATGCGTGATACGCGCGGTGGATGATCGCGTGGGAATCCAGCAGTACCAGTCGCTTTTTGCCCTTGCCGTCAGTCTTTTTTGCCGCCATTGATTGAAATAGTACGCTCCTCACCCGTAATGTCGAATCTGATACTGATCGCGTCCTTCGGAACGAGTTCGGGTACGCGCTCGGGCCATTCGAGCAAGATCAGGTTTTTCGGGTCATCCAAGAGCTCCTTGAATCCGAGCACCTCGAGTTCCCGCGAGCTCTCGAGACGATACGCGTCGATGTGCACGAGCCGCTCGAATTGCCGCCCGTTCAACCGGTATATTTTTTCGAGCACGAAGGTCGGGCTCGTTACGTGCTCTTCGACGCCGAGTTCCCGAGCGAGTTTTTGCGCGAACGTCGTTTTGCCCGCGCCGAGTTCACCCGAAAGTGTGACAACGGTCGCACCCGTTCCAAGGACACCGCCCGACAAACGCTCTAGAAGCTGCTGCACTGCCGCATCGGTAGGTCCCATAGGTGATCACACGATGCCGAGGATCGTGCGAAGAAGACCTCGTCGCTTTCCCACTTCCGTCTCGGCGTTTTCCATGCGCTCGCGCAGAAGTTCTGACGTGCGCTCTATTCGATCCGTCTTGCGCCGCGCGTACCAACCGAACGTCATCCGGTTCCAAAAAGAACCCAGCAATTCGAAGTTGGATTCGACACGCGAGCGGAACATGCCTCTTCGCCTCTCCGGATCCGATTCTCGAAGAATCTCGATGTATTCGTTATGCGGAATGTCGTCGAAGCGCGCCTGCTGGTCGATCGCGCTTTCGGCCCGCTTATATTCACCTTTCGCGAACGACGAGAACGCGGTGAGAGCTCTCTGCGCGCGATCGAATGCGGCCGGATCGGCGGACGCGAGACGCTTCATCGCGGATGCAATGCGTTCTTTCTCGCCTTCGATCGCAACACCGGAGGGGAGAGAACCGATCTTCGTCTCGACGATAGCCGCCGCGACGTCGGTGGGGATCCTGTTGACCATCGTTTCCGCCCGCGCGACGCGGTAATCGTGTTCGCGAACGGCCTCACGCCGCGGCACCGCGGCGACCGGTTCGATCGCAGGCTGTAACGGCGGCGATTCTTCAACATGCGGCACGCCTTCGCTTCCCCACTCACTGCGCTTTTGCTGCTGCCAACCGTACCCGTCCCACACAAAACCGGTCCGGTCGCGACGGTTCTCCTTTCTGTTTTCGAGGTCGCCTTTTTGGGCTACCCAGTGAATACCGCCTTGTCGCACGCGATAGAATTTCCGCGGATCCCGTTCGTCCTCGATTATCGCAGAACCGTCCTCGTCGACCCAATAATCACGATCATCTATCTCCCCGTCCGGCTCTCGATCCGGGCGTCGCAAACGTTCCAAGGCCGCGGGAGCCGCCGGCGCGGCATCGACTGCCGCTGCGGGGGCCGGTGCATCTGCCGGTCTCACTCGCTCCGGCGGTCGTGCATCGACGAACGCGTGCATCTCGGCATCCCAGTACTTCTCTCCAATTTCTTCACTAAAGTTCCATCTTCCGCGATCGTTGACCTCGATCGGTTTGTCATGATCTGGAGACGAAACGTACGCTTCGCCGCGCGGTCCGATCCAGTACGACGTGGCACCGAGGCTACCTGCAGGCTGTTCCCGCAGAAGCGCGTCGCGATCGAAAGGCGCCTGTTGTTCCGGTTGAGGCTGCTGTACCGGCGGCTCTTCCGCGGGCTCAGGCTGCGGCTGCGGTTGCGGTGCCTCTGGCTGCGCTTGCTGCGGCCGCTCCGGCGGTCGCTCGTCGACGAACGCGCGCGCTTCCGCATCCCAATATTTCTCGCCGCTTCTTCTGAACTTCCACGAGCCCCGGTCGTTGACCTCGATCGGCTGATCATCAAAAAATACGTAGGCTTCGCCGCGCGGGCCGATCCAATACGGTGTTTGCGCGACGTTCCCTGCCGGTGTTCCGTGCATCAGGGCCTCGCGATCGAACGGTGCCGCATTATCCAAAACCGGCTCCGGTGCAGGCTGAGGCTCGGGCTGCGGAGCTTCGGGCGCGGGTTGTTGCGCCGGCGGATCTTCCGGTTGCGGCGTCTCCGCTTGAGCTTGCGGGTCGTGTTGTGCTGCAGTGTTCCACCGGCCGCTTTGTCGCAACTTTCGTTTGAATTGGTCGCGTTTTCTGGAACTCAATCCTTCTGAAGCCTGTTCGAACGCCAGATCGCGCGAGCCGAGCTCCTCCGCGAGGCGGGAGAACATTTCTTGTCGCGGCTCATTTTCCGTCGATCGATCGTTTTCCGATCCCTCGGATCCCCCTTGCTCCATATACCGTGTGACTAACCTATTGAGTGCGTCGTTACTTTCCAGACTTGTGACCTTCAAAACGACACGGTCGTATACAGTTTGCACACTCTCTCCGCGTCCGACGTCTCTCAGAAATTCCTCATACAGTTCTATGGCTTCCCGAGCAGCCGCCAGATGTTCCCGAAGATCGAGTCGTTCGGTTTGCTGTTGCTGTCCCTCCACTTCCGGTTGCGGTTCAGGTTGTAATTCGATGATCGGGGGCTCTTCTCGAGGAACTTCTCGTTGACTCGATGGACGCAGCCCGCTTCTAGTCGATTCGAATGGGTTGATCTTGAGCGGTCCCGTCATGAATTTGCCGTATATCCCCTGCGCCGCAAGATCTTCTGCAAACTCATCTCGAGCGTCCTCATTCCACCCCTCTGTGACCGCCGCAAAAGCCTCGTCTACTTGGACCTTATCGAAGGCCACAAGACCGAGATATCGCTGCATGGCGTCGTGGAAACGGGCCGACGACTCAAGGTCTTCATCTGAGACGACCCTTGCTGCTTCGGGCGACCGGTTGACGCGACGATCGGTTATCGCGAGCTGTTCCCCGAACTTCTCGGTTCCGCTTACGGGGTCGACGCCGGAAAATTCGAGGTCGGTAATGTTTCGGGGATCGAGTGGCGGAATCCGTCGTTCGCTCTTATCCTTCTCGGGCATGGCTTAATCGTACCATCCTAGGCACGGAGGTGAGTTAGAATGAACGGATGACGGTCTTTAACGAGAAGAAGCAGGACGAGCGCCTGAAGGAATTGCGTCTGCGCGAAGAGGAGCAGCTCGCCGAAATGCTCTCCAAAAAGTACGGGGTCGAGTACGTCGACCTCACCTCGAAGGCGATCGACACCGACGCGCTTCGTCTTGTCGCCGAAGCGGAATCGCGCGCGAGCGAGGTCGCGGCGTTCCACAAAGTAAATAAGCAATTATGGGTCTCCATGCGGGCGCCGGAGCGGTCTGACGCGATCAAAACGATCGAAAACCTCGAGCGCCTCGGCTATCAGGTACGCAGATTCATCGTGTCGCGCGCGTCGCTCGAACACGCGTGGGACCGATACCACGATATTTCGTATGCGACAGAGACGGAGGCAGGCATCCTCACTCTCTCCAACGAAACCATTCAGGAAATGCTGGGAAAACTGAAGACGCTCGCGGATGTGAAGGCGGAGATCCAATCGCACGCGGGATCCAAGGACACACACCGCATCTCGCGTGTGCTCGAGATCATCATGGCCGGAGCTCTTTCGCTCGGCGCGTCCGACATCCACCTCGAGCCGGAAGAGAACGGCGTACGCATGCGCTACCGACTCGACGGTGTGTTGGTGGAAGCGCTCATCTTCGACGCGCCGACGTATGCGCTCATCTCCTCGCGATTGAAATTACTCGCCGGACTCAAGCTGAACATCAAGAACGCGGCGCAAGACGGTCGTTTCTCCATCGTGGTGGGCGGCAAAGAAATTGAAATACGTACCAGCATTCTTCCCGGCAACTACGCCGAGACGATCGTGATGCGCGTGCTCGACCCGACGACGATCGCGCTTCCGATGGAAGCGCTCGGCTTCGACAAATATCTGATGGATATTTTCAACAAGGAGATCGCGAAACCTAACGGCATGATCCTCAATACGGGCCCGACCGGTTCCGGAAAAACAACGACGCTGTACGCGTTCTTGAATCGCGTCGCGACGCCGGAAATAAAAATTATTACGATCGAAGATCCGGTCGAGTATCACCTTAGCGGTATCGTGCAAACGCAAGTGTCCAAAGATTACACGTTCGCAGAAGGTCTTCGATCTACATTGCGTCAGGACCCCGACATCATCATGGTCGGTGAGATCCGAGACGGCGAAGTCGCGACGACGGCGATCAACGCGTCCCTCACCGGTCACCTCGTTTTCACAACGCTCCACACCAATGACGCCGCAGGAACATTCCCGCGCCTCATCGACATGGGCGTGAACGCCGACATTTTGGGTGCTGCCGTGACGACCGCGATGGCACAACGTTTGGTGCGGCGCCTGTGCCCGCATTGCCGCGTCGCGGCACCCATCCAAGGCAAAGATCGCACGATCATGGACATCCTGCTCAAAAATATCCCGCACTCGGAGGAACTGCCGCAGAATCGCGATTCGATGTGGTTGCCTAAAGGCTGCGACAAATGCGGTGGGCTTGGATACAAGGGACGTATCGCGGTCGTCGAGGTTATTTTGATGGATAGTGAAATTGAGGAGTGCGTGCGTCACTCGTCGAGCGAGCGGGACATCTGGCACGCGGCCAAACACCAGCAGATCCGCCGCATGGCGCAGGACGGTGCGGTGAAAATCCTCCAAGGCGTGACCGCGCTCGAAGAACTTGCCCGCGTCGTTGACCTCGAAGATCAGGTGATGCTCGAGACGATTGCATAATTTTAATTAATGGTATAGAAATGCGTCAGCGCATGGGCACCAGTAAGGTCACCAAGGGAGCTTCCTATGGCACGGTCCTCGAAGAAACGTTCATCTGGAAAGCGGAAGCAACACGTACAGCTTCAACAACCTCGAACTATCAAACAATTGCTGCTCGAGCTCCAGATCTTTATCTTGCTCGAAACAGTGAATCAGCTTGAGGTCGATAGGATTTCGAGCTACGACGCATGGCCGCAAGAGATCGGTGAACGAATCAGCGTCGATAAGGAGATCGTATCCGCCATCGTCATGTCGGAAGTTCGTACTACTGTCGGAGCGTATTGCGGCCAACCGCCGATCGCTGACCTTCGGGCTTACCTGACGCACATGACTGGTGGACTCGACAGAAGCGAAACTCGCAGCGCGGCGCTTAAGATCGCGCGCGACACCATCGCGCGACTGCAGAAAAAATTACCGAAATAACTCGATTCAAACAGCTCAAGGTTACACCACAACACCGCATTGCCATCGGGCAATGCGGTGCTATGTTTGAAGGAGTCGGAGGTGCACACTATCGGGCAATGCTTTTGTGTAAAAGTTGCAGCTAGATCTTGAGGATAGAATCAGCATCACCAATTCGTCCTTAGAAGAGCTACCATTGCCCGATACTGCGCGCCTCTGCAAGACCCCACTTCGCTAAAGCTTAGCGGGGCAAAGGAAAAAGCGCCCTACAGCGCTTCTGGAGGTAGCATATCATATAGAAACGGTTTGTCAAGACGCCTCAACGGCGACCAAGTAGAGCCTCGATTCCCCGCTTTAAGCCCGTGATCGAGCCAAAACTATGGCAAAAGAAGAACAAACAATCGAAAAGTCCCCCCGTTCGCTCGATCAGGCCCTCCGGCCCTCGACGTGGAACGAATACGTGGGCCAGTCCGCCATCAAAGAGAACCTGCAGATCCTTCTGCAGGCAGCAAAAGGCCGCAAGCATCAGGCCGAACACGTGCTCTTGTACGGTCCGCCGGGCCTCGGCAAAACGACGCTTGCGCACTTGATAGCAAAAGAAGTCGGCGCAAATCTTCGCGCAACCTCCGGCCCCGCGATCGAACGCGTCGGCGACCTCGCAAGTATTCTCACCAACCTCTCGCCCGGCGACGTACTCTTCATCGACGAGATCCACCGCCTCAATCGCACTATTGAGGAAATACTGTATCCGGCAATGGAATCCGGCGTGCTCGATATCGTGATCGGCAAAGGTCCGGCCGCGCGCACCGTGCAACTCGAGCTTCCCCCGTTCACGCTGATCGCCGCGACCACGCGCATCTCGCTTCTCTCCGCGCCGCTTCGCTCGCGATTTTCGGGCGGCACATTCCGACTCGTCTATTACACCGAACCGGAGATCGCGGAAATTCTTCGCCGTTCGGCAAAAATATTGAATATCGGTGTGGACAAGGATTCTCTCGAAGAAATCTCGCGCCGCTCGCGTGCCACGCCTCGTACCGCAAACTATCTGTTGAAGCGCGGGCGCGACTTCGCGGAAGTATCGGGCGAAAAACTCGATGTAAAAACTGTCAAAAAAGCCCTAGCGCTCCTCGAGATCGACGAGATCGGTCTCAACCAAACCGACAGAGACATCCTCTCTATCATTGTCGATAAATTCCAAGGCGGTCCCGTCGGTCTCAAAACCATTGCTGCCGCCCTCTCCGAAGAAGAAGCGGCGGTCGAAGAAGTCCACGAACCCTACCTCATGCAGATCGGTCTCATCGAACGTACTCCCCGCGGCCGAACAGTCACAAATAAAGGTTACGAACACATCGGCGCAACTCGTCCAGGCAAAGATCAAGGATCACTGATCTAATGCTTTTATTCCATCACGTATGATATTTAGGAGCTTGGTGGCGCGACAGCCTTGAATTGTTTGCACTCTTCTCTCAATTCTAGACATCTCATGTTTGAGGGGTCTAGTTTGATTGCGTCTTCACATAAAACTATCGCCCTGTCGACTAACTCGTGTTTTTCCAAAGGATCTTTAACAACCTGCGCCCATCTTTTCAAATTGACCGCTCTGGCGTGAGATGAAATAACATTATGTCTAATTTCACTTAATGTTTTAGGGTCTTTATAAAAGCAGTCTTTGAAATACGTTTCAGCTGCTGCGAAATCATGTAAATCGTGACTTGTGCTCACGGCCAACATTTGAAGAATACGTCGATCAAAGTTTATTTCTAGGAACTCTTTCGCATACTCCCGCATCTCGTCATAATTGCCCACCTCCTTTTCAACATGGATGAGCTGGCGGGTAATTTGCTGCCAAAGACCGTCGTTCTTTTTCGGTAAAAATTTCTTTGCTGCTAGGTACTCGGTTCGAGCCTCTTCTGTCTTTCCCATTTTCCACAAAACGTCAGCCTTTACCTTGTGTATGTATGAAAATTTTGGACTTGCGGTAATGGCTTGATCTATGACTTCTAGCGCTTTCTTATACTGCCCTCTCTCGCTCCAGACTAACCCTACTTGCGTAAGGTAAACTGCCGTCTGCTCCTGTTCCGTTTTAGCTCCGACTCGGCCATATATTTTTTTATATTGACGATCAAGTTCTTTGTAAGTCTTTTTTCTAACGAGCTCCTTCGCATACCGTTCCCGCAATGAATTTGCATCAGTTTGATTGGAGTTCAGAATCCCTACACCGAAGATTCTTGTTAGGGGCAACATTTCATATGTCGGGTCGGAATCGGACTGGGCTGCAGGCTCTTCGAAAATCCACGAAACCTTTTCTAAGCGCAAAAGTGCTCGCGATATTTCATCGTCTCCATGTTCAGGATCTCTGCAGACCGCTATTAAGATTGGCTTTGTCCGGTGGTAATCTTCTTCGATGACGATCAGCGCCATGAAAACCTTTCGATCAATCTCCGACAAAGTTGCATACACCTCGGAAAAGCAAAACTCAATAATCTTCGTCTTGTCTTCTATTCCTTTCAAGACGTCCATAATTTTGCCCAGACTAACCTTTTCCGCTGACAAAGCCGCAAGTAGTGTTATGGCGAGGGGTATTTTTCCAACACTTTCAATCAGGCGTGTTAGTGGAACATCTTGCAAATTTAAAATTTCCTTTGCATTAAGAAGTTTAGCTTCCTGAATCAACAGCTCTTTTGCTTCCTCATCGCTCATCTCTTTGATATTTACGACCTTCTCGCCTTCAAGTTTCGACTCCCTAGTGGTCACCAGAGCCTTGGAAGGCATCGGGAGTTTTGAGAGAAATTCCGATATTTCCTTTTCGTCCTTTTCAGACGTTATCGTTTCCAAGTTATCTACGATTATTAGAAATGGTGCCATTGCCATATATTCGTAGGCCATGGCCTGTTTTTCTTCAATGGATAGCTGCTCAAAATCCTCCCTACACTCGAGTCCAGTTTCAATCACGATCTTTTGTAAAAGACTATCCAGCCCCGTAAATTCGGGCGAATGTTCGCTTATCCCCTTTGAAGTCAAAACTGCGTCCTTCGCGCTCGTCCATATTATGTACTCGAAAGAACTGGTCCCCTTAAGTTTCTCACCCACATAGTAAGCAATTGAGCTTTTTCCGACTCCGCCTATTCCCGTCAGAGTTATGAGCCAAGGTCGTTCGTGCTCGAGTGCAAAAATAATCTCCTTCACATAATCTCTTCTCCCAACAAATTTTTCAATTCCATAGGGGGCATGGTGTGGCATTATTACAACTTTTTTTCTATCCGAATTTATCGTAACGTTCGAAGAACGATCGTCTCCCTCGACATATTTTGCTCCTTTGGTTTGTATGTTTCTATTCATGCAAATTAGTATTCGAAGAGTGATCGTCCCCCTCTATATACCTTCCGCCACCAGTATCAATTGACCTCGTGGTATCTCTAAAAAAGATGCGTCGCGCAAAAAATCCGACTATGGCCACGAGTAGACCACACCCAATTCCTATGACCCATTGGTTGGACAGCAATCCGATCATAAGTAAAAATTGTACACCCATTCTATGTTTTGGGGATAAAACAAAAAAGCCCTTAATTGGCGGTTACACTGAGCTTGCTAGTACGCACGGTAGCGAAAAGCCTCCCTTTCGGGAGGCCTTTCGTTCTCGGCTCTTCGGGAACCGATGCCTGCGCTCCGTTTCGGATCGATGTGATCTCCCCGATTCGTCTCACGTGCACCGCTGCTCGAACCGACTTTTCCTGCAGCGTTCCGGAATTTTTAGGACCGGAAGTAGGCTCAAGGAACAGTCACCTGTGTCTCGCGTTTCCGCTCGCACTTTCCGATGACGACCGACGCACGGTTAAGCACATCAGTGACGATAAATATAAAACAGGTATTTTCGCGTCAAATTCCGCAAAAACCCGATTTCGGGGGATTACCTGTCGATAAATTGTGGATATCTTGCACCCTAGGTACAAACGTGCAGAATGGCCGTAGTAAACAGAGTCCACCGAGGAGTTCGACATGAAAAGCTCTGACGACCCCCTAAAAAAGATCCTGAAGGTGCGAAAGGGGACGCTCGGGGAGTTTCGTGAACGGAATTCCCCGGATGAACGCATCATCCGCAACCGGCTGCTCGCTGTCCCACTTTTGCGGGGATATTGGGCGGGGAAGGAAAAGGGAGAGGTCGACGGCCTCATCATGCAGAAGCTCAATTGCGGTCCGCAGCATCTCGAGCGGGCGAGCACGCTCCTGCAGACCGATCCGGAGTTCAGGGAACAGCTGGATACGATCATGGGCGTGAAAAAGCGCCCGCCAAAGCCACTGAAGCGCGACAAAAGTCCCGACTCGAAGCCGACCGATAAGGACCCGGACGACGACCTTGAGCCGAGGGTCGTGCGCTTGATAAAAGCGGCGGCGAGACTGGGAGGAACGAGCGTGGAGGCGGTTCGGAGTCTGCTACCGAACACCGAACTCGCCAGAGTGAGAGATGTCATCTTGGCGACGCTCACGAAGCAGTTCGGCTACAGCCAGACCGACGCCGCACAGATCCTGAACAAGTGCAGGACGAATGAGGATACCATTCGCGCAATGTCGAGGATGCGTCCGCCGGACGAAGAGCGACTCGCGCTTCTTCGGCAAGTCTGCGAGGAGCTGATGTTCGACTACCCGACGTTGCTGTCGGAGATCACGAAACCCCGCGGACATCGAGGATGAACACGGCCGGCGCCACATGTGGCGCCGGCTGAAACTTTTTTATACGTTGCCGATCACTTCGCCGATCACTTCCCCGGGCAATCCATGTCCGCGCGGCATAGCATGCCGCCACAGAGATCGCATTCCATTTTCCAGAGCGAGTACTGGCCCGAGCCCGCGAGCGCGAGCCCGAACGCGACCAGCATCAGGAATATTTCGAGTTCATGCGGACCGTAATTGTTCGGAACTCCCATGATGAATATCGCCACCAGCATCTCGACGCCAAAGAGCACGCCGAAAATGCGGGTGAATAAGCCGAGAATGAGCGCGATCCCGCCGATCACCTCGAGCCATGCGATGAAGATGCCGGTGGGCCCGCCGAGTCCCATGTGCGTGAACATGCCCTCCACGCCCGGCAGGTTATTAATTTTCATCCAGCCGTGCATGAGGAACACGAGACCGACGCCGAGCCTGATAAGAAAAAGCCCGAGCGAACGGTTGCGCGTGAACCTGCTCAAGCGGTTGATAGATGCTTTCATGCGAAAAAATGATTTGGTAAAGAAGGTCATTGTATCGTATATTTCCGCGATGGCAGGACACAACAAATGGGCACAAATAAAGCGTCAAAAGGGTGCCAACGATAAGGCGAAGAGCAACTTGTGGGGCAAGCTCGGCAAACGCATCGCCGTTGAGTCCAAAAAAGCGAACGGCGACGTGAACGCGGCGAATTTGCGGGCGATCATCGAGACGGCAAAGAAAACGAATATGCCGAAGGACACCATCGAGCGCGCGGTCGCCAAGGGAGTTTCCGCGGACGCGAACGACCTCGAACAGATCACGTATGAGACGTACGGCCCCGGCGGTGCGGCGATCGTTATCGATGCGGTGACGGATAGTCGCAATCGCACCGCGCAGGAGATCAAACACTTACTGAGCGAGAACGGTTTTGCGCTCGCCTCCCCGGGCAGCGCCACATGGGCGTTCGAAAAAACAGGCGAGGGCTGGGCGCCGAAAACCACCGTTCCGCTTTCCGAAGCGGATGATGAAAAATTGATGCAGCTTCTGGAGAAGATCGATGCGCATGACGACATTGAGAACGTGTATACGAACGCGGAGTAGTTGACCGTAGCGTTCAGGCAGGTATCTTGAAGAAAGCAACGCACAGGGAGGCGTAGATGAAGAGGGTCTTATCGCTCGCGGCTATGGTGCTCGGCCTGATCATGTTCGCACCGTCGCAAGGTCGATCGCAATCGCCGGAAGACGCCGGGTCCTACATCACGAAGCCGATGCAGGTCTGCGGTTCCATCGACGAGGCGAGGCAATACATCCGACTCGACCAGGAAATACGCAACACGGGCGGTGAGCGCGTCATGCTCGGAAAGTCATCATGCCGTTTCGGGCAGTCGAAGCTTAATTTGCTCAGCAACATGACCTTTCTCGACGACGTTCCGTCGCATCGCGGCGAAGGCTGGTATGTTCTTGGGACGTTCTATGGCGACATCTCCCACAAGGACATGACTTCGCAATTCTGGATCCCGTACCACGTTCCGAACGGTATCGTGGGCGTCGTGTTCGTTCCCGGAGACATCATCTGACGTCTCCCATCCCAAGAGGATCGGTGGGCCGGATCGCGAGATCCGGCCTGCATATTTTTGTGACGGTGGGTTGCTTCATGAGGAGATCCTGTGGTATCGTCGCGAAAGTTTAGAGTTCAGAACCCCAGGGAGACTAAAGATGTCCAACCTTAAACGGTCGGGCTTCAATCATGTCGCCCGCACAGACCGCATACCGAGAGCGCGAAGCCTCTTCCGCAAAATGTTCATCCCGCCGCAGGACCGGCGCGCGTTCATGTTCTTGCTTCACGCGCGAAAGAAACAGTTCTTCTTCTCGATCGTGAACATACGCCACCCGAAGCAAACGGCCGGACATGACCTGATCGCAAAGGCGTACGCGACGATGCGGCGTGAGTACGGAGATTCCCGCCGGCAAAGCGGCGAGCTCGAGCGGGAACATCCTACGTGCGTCGCACTAATAGCGATGATCATTGGCGACGTATGGGATGCCAACGACATCACCGCGCTCTTGCTTCACGACCTCATCGAAAAGTTCCGCGATAAGTGGTCGGTCGAAAGGATATCGCGGGAGTTCAGTCCGATGGTTGGGTGGCTGGTCGGCCGCCTCACGAAACCGTTACAGCGCGGGGGGCTCGTGCGCGACGCAGCTCTTGAAAAGGCCTACCGCCGCCAACTTAAAAGAGCCGGCAAGCGCGTGATCAAGCTCAAATCGTTCGATACGTTCCACAACACGATCACGTTGTGGGGGCGAGCCAGAGAGCGCATGGAGCGGAAGGTCATAGATGTGGCGACCAATCTGCTCCCGCTCATGCGGGAATTCCGGATCGAGTTCGCGGATCACATCGACCGGGTGCTCGAGTACATTTTGCACTCGATCAACCCGCGCAACATCAAGAACAAGCGGACCGCCTGAATACACGGCGGTCCGCTCACTCTTTATAGGTGTATCATTATGGTATGAAGGTGCTCGGCATCGACCCCGGCTACGGCAGATGCGGTATGGCCGTTGTCGAACGACAAGACGGCAAGGATCGGCTCGTCTGTTCGGAATGTGTCGAAACGAAAGCGGGAGATGATTTTGTGTTCAGACTTTCAACCATCGTCGGTCAGTGCACAAAACTCATCGAACAACACGAGCCCGTCGCCCTCGCGATAGAAAAATTATATTTCAATGCCAACCAAAAGACCGCAATGCGCGTCGCCGAGGCGCGAGGCGCCTTGATCGAATGCGCGACCGAGCACGGGGTTGAGGTATTCGAGTACACGCCGGGACAGATCAAAAGCGCGGTGGCCGATTCCGGCCGCGCAGACAAAAAACAGATCGCCGCGATGCTCCGTTTTCTCATCAAAATAGACAAGCCGATAAAACACGACGACGAGTACGACGCGATCGCCATAGCGCTCGCGCACCTTGCCTACGCGCGTCCGGCATTGACGTATGTAGGGTAACGGGCCGAAATACGATAGAATGGACGCAATCATGCAAGCGCTGAAGAAAGCGTGGCGAAAAGTGAAGCGTTTCTTTCGCGGTTTGCCGGAGTGGGTCCGGCTGACCGGCGTCGCACTGCTCGCGCTTCTCCTCTTCGGGCTCGGCGGTGTCGTCGTATGGGCCGCGCTCGTTCCGATCCCCTCGATAAGCTCTTTCCAAGACAGGCAGGTGTCGCAGTCGACTCAAATTTATGACCGCACCGGCAATATTCTGCTCTACGACGTGCACGGCGAGGAGGAGCGCACCTCCGTGCCGATCGATCAGATAAGCCCGTATATTCAACACGCGACCATCGCGATCGAGGATCAGTCTTTCTATACGAACGCCGGCGTCGACCCGTATTCGATCATACGCGCGTTGCTCGCGGACTTCACCAGCGCATCGTATGCGCAGGGTGCTTCCACCATCACGCAGCAGGTCGTGAAGAACGCCTTGCTCACGCAGGACAAAACGCTCACCCGCAAGATCGAGGAGATCATACTTGCACTTCGTCTCACGCGCGCATACCCAAAAAACGATATTCTCGCCGCGTATTTGAATGAGACCCCGTACGGCGGTCCGATCTACGGCGTCGAGGCGGCGTCGGAATATTTCTTCGGGGTCAACGCGAGCCAAGTGGACCTCGCGCAGGCCGCGTATCTTGCGGCGCTCCCGCAGGCTCCGACCTACTATTCACCTTACGGCGACAACAAGGCCGCGCTCGACGCCCGCAAAAACCTTGTGTTGCAGAAAATGCTGCAGCAGGGCTACATCACGCAGGATGAATATACCCAAGCGGTGGCCGAGCAGGTTCAGTTCATCACCGAGAACAACACCGGCATCAAAGCGCCGCATTTCGTGTTCTACATCGAAGAATATCTCGAACAAAAATACGGCGTGGACGCGGTCCAGAACGGCGGTCTCAAGGTCGTGACGACGCTCGATTACGATCTGCAATCGTATGCGGAGCAGACCGTCGCCGCGGACTCCGCACAGCGTCTGCAGGATTTCAATGATTCGAACACTGCCGTTGTCGCCGTCGACCCGAAGACCGGTCAGATCCTCTCCATGGTCGGTTCCGAAGATTATTTCAACAACGCGATCGACGGACAGGTCAACGATGCGATGGCCCTGCGTCAGCCGGGTTCGTCGTTCAAACCGTTCGTGTACGCGACCGCGTTCGAGGAGGGCTACACACCCGATACGATGGTGTTCGACCTCCCGACGCAGTTCTCGCAAGCCTGTTCGCCGCAGGACAATACCAATGATACGCCGCCATGCTACTCGCCGGGCAACTACGACGGTACGTTCCACGGACCGCTTTCGATGCGAGACGCGATCGCGATGTCCGACAACGTCGCATCGGTGAAGGTGCTCTACCTAGCCGGGATTCAATCTTCCATCACGACGGCTGAGTCGCTCGGCATATCGACACTGACGCTCCCCATACAGGATTACGGCCTTTCGCTCGTACTCGGCGGCGGTGATGTGACATTGCTGCAGGAAACAGCCGCGTACGGCGGTTTCGCGAACGATGGCACGTTCAACCCGCCGACGGGCATTCTTGAGGTGCAGGATTCGAGCGGGAACGTTCTCGAACAGTACACGCCGCAGCCGAAGCAGGCGCTCGAACCGCAGATTGCGCGGCTCGTGGACGATATACTCTCCGACGACACGGCGCGTGCGCCGGAATTCGGCTCGCACGGCGTCCTCTGGTTCAACGGCTACGATGTCGCGGACAAGACCGGTACGACGGACGACTCGCGAGATGCGTGGGTCATCGGATACGATCCGAATATCGTGGTCGGCGAATGGGCCGGCAATAACGACAACTCACCGATGGTGAAGAAGATAGCCGCATTCATCGTCGCGCCGACGTGGCACAAGATCATGACGTACGCGCTGTCAAAATATTCGAACTCGAACGACTCGTTCCCGCCGCCCGCGCCGGCGACTACGAACCTCCCGCCGGTACTTTCGGGCAACTGGGATACCAACCCCGCGCAAGGGATACACGACATTCTGTACTGGGTGCAAAAGAACGACCCGCTCGCGGGGCCGCCGACGAGCGAGGATCCGGAAGAACCGTATTGGGATTACCCCGTGCAGATTTGGGCCGCCCAGAACGGATACGCCTCTTCGTTCCCGCCGGGATACACGGGGACGAGTACTCCGAGCGGCGCGCCGCAATCGGGCCTGCAATTTACATCGCCGCAAAACGGCACTTCAGTGCAGTACAACGTACCGGTTACGCTCGAGGCGCAAGATCCGGCGCAGCAGATCGCCACGATCGTGTATTACCTGAACGGTGTAGAGGTCGGCCATCTTCCAATTC
>Ga0210396_10000569_pt1 | contig 47493 bp, 37 predicted proteins | sample IncBWH17OmetaG_FD_155466 | JGI IMG/M metagenome (GOLD analysis project Ga0210396, IMG submission 155466) | Forest soil microbial communities from Barre Woods Harvard Forest LTER site, Petersham, Massachusetts, United States - Inc-BW-H-17-O ... | reverse complement strand
CGCATACATGCGCCAGGCAAATGGCACGTACCGCGGCGCTCTGCACATCATTGCCGGCGTGATGTTGGTCTCAGCTGTGCTACCGGTGTTGGTGTCTCCACCGCAAAGTGCCGCAACGCCGCCAATGCGAGATGCCAAACTCGATTCCACGGAGGAGACACAAAGGTCTGTGTACGCCAAGAGCGGACAAACGCCAAATACGCGAACCGCACACTGAGAACTTCACCGTGCGTCATTTGGAGAACCTTGCATGGAAGTGGTGGCCCCAAATCAACCGGTGCGCACGAAAACTCCGTCGATTGCCCTGCGAGACACACTTGGGAGACCGCTCGCGAGCCTGCGCCTCTCGGTGACCGACCGCTGCAATCTCCGGTGTATGTATTGCATGCCGGAAAAGCACTATCGCTGGTTGCCGCAAGACCACTTGTTGAGCTTTGAAGAGCTGGTGCGCCTCGTCGATATCTTTGCAGTTCTAGGAGTGCGGCGCTTGCGGCTGACAGGGGGCGAACCTCTTCTGCGGCGGGATCTCGATTGGCTGGTCACTCTGCTGGCGGCGAATCCCATGATCGAAGATCTCGCTCTCACGACGAATGGAATCCTGCTCGCCGAGCAAGCCGGGCCTCTGCGTCGCGCTGGTTTGCATCGAGTCACCGTCAGTCTCGACACTCTTCGGCCGGAACGTTTCCTGGCCATCACACGACGCGACGATCATGCGCGAGTCCTCAACGGAATCGCCGCCGCGAAAAAAGAAGGATTTTCAGGAACTAAAATCGATTCCGTAATCATCAGGGGCGTTAATGATGACGAGTTGAGTGATTTGATCGAGTTTGGGCGCGCCAACGATGCGGAAGTGCGATTCATTGAATATATGGACGTGCCGAGGGCGGCCCAATGGAGCCTGAAAAATATTGTTTCGCGGGCGGAAATGCTGGCCACGCTGGAACGGTCCTATGGCCCGATTACGGCGTGTGCCAGCGATAGCTCCGCGCCGGCGACCCGATTCCTTTTGAGTGGCGGCACCGTCTTCGGTATCATCGCTTCGACCACAGCCCCGTTTTGTGGGCGCTGCGATCGCAGCCGGTTGACGGCCGATGGGATTTGGTACCGCTGCCTGTATGCGATGGCTGGCACCGATTTGCGCCGCCTCTTGCGCAGCACTGCACAGCCGGAGCGGATTGCCGCCCGAATCGCCGATCTCATCGTAAATGAGTGGCGCGTCCGTGCGGATCGGGGCGCAGAGCAGCGCAAGGCCAGCCACGCACGGAGCGCGTTTGTCCCACTGGACGCAATTCAGCGCGATCCGCACTTCGAGATGCACACGCGCGGCGGCTGATTTTCCAGGCGCAGCGAAAGTTATCTTATGGCTCAAAAAAAAAGGAGCATCGAACTCACGCAAGTGACTCAGTGGGAGAACGGTAACGCCACGCGCGTAGAGGACTACCTGGCAGCTGAAGAGCCGCTGGAGATGCGCTCCGGTCGGTTCTCTCTGGGTGTCACTCTTCGCACGCCCGGAGACGACGAGGAACTCGTTGCGGGGTTTCTATTCACCGAGGGCATCATCTCCAGACGAGAGGACTTGCTTTCCCTGCGGATGCCAAGCGATAAATCGCCGGAAAAGAACCTGGTGCGTGTAACTCTCGATCCAAGCGTGCGCCTCAAGGAGGACAGCGCTGCGCGCAGATTTTCCGCTGGGTCCGCCTGCGGCGTGTGCGGGAAAGCTTCCATTACGCAGCTCAGGCGTCGAGGGTTGCGCCGTCCCGAGGCTGCCACGCTGTTCGATCCTGAAATGCTCTGCAAGTTGCCTCCAAGATTGCGCGCGGCGCAGGATGTTTTTGGCCGAACCGGCGGACTGCATGCGGCGGCGCTTTTCAGCCCGACCGGCGAATTGCTGGTCTTACGCGAAGACATCGGTAGACACAATGCCGTTGACAAGGTGATTGGTTGGGCTTTGCTCGCTGGCCGCTTGCCTCTCAGGGATCACGTGTTGCTGGTAAGCGGTCGCGGTGGATTCGAGATCGTTCAGAAATCGATCACTGCAGGCATCCCAGTTCTGGCGTCGGTTTCCGCGCCGTCGAGTCTCGCTGTACAATTGGCACGCGAACTGGGCTTGACGCTGGTGGGTTTCCTGCGCGGACAGCGCTTCGTTATTTACGCCGGGGAGGAACGGATTGCCGTTTCAGCTCCGGCCGGGGCTTCTTGATATGAACGATTCGTCCAACAATTCTACGACTGGTCGAGGAACTAACACAGCGTTCCGGAGAATCGTGATGGATCCGATCAGCTTCGACAAAGCCATTAGAACGATCCTCTCCACTGTGCAGCCGCTGTCCGAGGAGAATGTCGCGCTCGCCCATGCCCTTGGACGAGTCACGGCGACAAGTGTCGTTGCCGAGGAAGACGCAGTGCCGTTTCCGCGCTCGGCAATGGATGGCTTCGCGGTGCGGGCGAGTGACTGTGCCTTAGCAACAGAGAAGAATCCGATAGAGCTTCCCGTGGCCGGGCAAGTGTTCGCTGAAAAAGGTGAATCGACGCTCGCGCCCGGAACTGCTTTGACCATTACGACCGGCGCACCGATTCCACGCGGCGCCGATGCCGTGATTCCGCAAGAACGCACCGAGCGAAATGGAGCCAGTGTGCGAATTTTCGCGTCTGTAGCTCCCGGCGATTGCGTGTTCCCTCCTGGCGAAGACTTTCGTCAGGGCGATGAACTTATTGCGATGGGTGAAGTATTGAACCCCGGAAAACTGGCACTCTTGGCATTCGCTGGAAAATTTTCGGTGCGCGTATTTCGACGCCCGCGAGTTGCCATTGTTTGCACAGGCAACGAGCTCGTCGATGTGGCGGTCAAGCCGGCGCACGGCCAGGTGCGGAACAGCAATGCCGCCGCGCTCTCTGCTCTGGTACGCGCCGCCAGTGGAGAACCTCGCTATGAAGGCGCCGCTCCAGACAATCATGCCGACCTTGCAGCGATCCTCCAAAGAGCACGGCTCGACGCGGATCTGCTGATCACTACTGGCGGAGCATCGGCAGGAGAACGCGACCTTGTGAAAAGTGCCCTTACCGGATTGGGAGCTGCGTTTCACTTCACGCACGTAGCCATGCGCCCGGGCAGACCGTTCGGTTTTGCCGAATGGGATGGCGTCCCGGTATGTGTGCTCCCAGGAAATCCCGCGGCCGCATTCGTGTGCTTCCACAAGCTGGTGGGACCAGCTCTTGCGCGCCTCTCGGGTCACAGTGCTTGCGAATTGCCGAGGGTGCGCGCGCGGCTCGACATAGAGCTGCACGCCCGCCCCGGCCGCCCCCATTTCGTCCTTGCCCGGGTCCGTTGCGAGTCACAAAACTTCGTCGTGGAGCCACTTGCGAATCAGTGCTCTGCATTGGTGCGCACGGCCGCGGATGCGAATGCCATTGTTACGGTCCACGAAAAATCGCGCGAATCTGCCGCGGGGCTCAGTCGCCATGAAATGGTTGAGGTGGAAGTATTCGATTGGTCCAGCGTGTTCGAGTCTTCTTCACCATTGTTCCCCGCGACGTCCACTTCCAGTGGAAAGGCAACAACAACACCATTCGTGGCGCCGACTCCAACTCGTCCCGGGGCAATTACAATTGGGCAAGTGTTGACCGGAACAGATCGAATGGAACTCAATTTACCTTCATTGAGCCTGGCGGTGGACACCATTCGTACTGACAAATAAGGAGGAGAAAATGGCAGAGGCACAGCGAGTTCAAAAAATTCTGGCACAACCTGCCGGTGACAAATTTTACTCCGCCCGAATCATTGAACGGCGCGATATTTCAAAGGACTTGTGGGTGGTCCGCGTGGATCCTGGTGGAGAATATCGTTACCTGCCTGGACAGTACGCGACGCTGGGAGTGGTCACTCCTGAAAAACACCATGAGCGCGCATATTCCATAGTTTCCGCCCCACACGAGAAGCTTCTGGAATTCTTTATCGAATTGGTCCCCGGGGGCGAGGTGACTCCGCTGCTATACCCGGATCGAATTGGCGACGAATTCACATTGCGAAAAGCGGCCAAGGGGCGCTTCACGCTCGATACAAGCAGCAAGCGCACGAATCACCTTCTGCTTGCCACAGTGACCGGCGCCGCTCCATTCGTCAGCTATGCGCGATCTCTCCAACAGCAGTGGAAAGAAGGGAAATTCAAGGGTGAGCCCAAACTATTCCTGATCGATGGCGCCAGCCGCTCATGGGAACTGGGGTACCGGGAGGAATTGAATAATTTGGCTGCTGAATTTTCCTGGCTTACCTACGTTCCCACTGTGAGCCGCCCGTGGGAGGACGAGTCCTGGAAAGGAGAAACTGGCCGTGTGGATGATTTAGTCCGCAAATACACGGACCTCTGGGGACTTACCGGGGAAAATACAATCGCTTATCTCTGCGGCCATCCAACGATGATTGAAAATACAAAAGGCATTCTGAAGCGCCGTGGCTGGCAAAAGGATTCCGTCAAGTCAGAGGCATTTTTCATCCCGGGGAAAGAATCAGCCGTTGCTTGAACCACAAGATGTCTGGTCTCCAGGGGCGATGTAGTCAGCGAGGCTGGGCAGATCGAAGAAGTTCTGAATCGTGCGGGCGAGAATCACCGCTCCCAACGCGCAACGTTTGGTTACGACCTCGAAGATTCCCTGCAGGCGGAACCGGGATTGGTCGAAAAAAATTGACCAGCCGATTTCTGAATCGGAGAAGCGGAGTTCGCGAGACCGCTTTCCTAAGATCATGACCGGCATTGTCAGGAAACGTTTCGGATCAAACTAATAATCGGCGCTCGAAGAAATATCACGGCATATGGGATTGCAAGCGCCGTGCGCGAATCATCCCAATTACATCAGTGTCACAAAGATTGATGTTGCCTACAGAATCGCTCGCACCACACCGCCATCGACACGAATGGCCGCGCCAGTCGTCGCCGAAGCAAGGGGGCTGCATAGGTATGCAATCATGGTTGCGACTTCATCGACCGTCGCAAATCTCTTCAAAAGAGATGTCGGGCGAACAGTCTTGAAGAATTCCGCCTCGAAAGTTGCAGAGTCGCCGCCGGCTCCCATCTGCGCGATGAACGTTTCGACTCCCTCGGAGCGAGTGGGTCCAGCCAGCACGCTATTCACAGTGACCCCCGTTCCTGCCAGGGTCTCCGCAATCCCTCGAGCAACTGCGACTTGCGCCGTCTTGGTCATGCCGTAGTGAATCATCTCGGCAGGGATCTGCACGGCTGACTCACTGGAGACGAATAAGATTCGGCCCCAGTTTTTCTTGCGCATGCCCGACAAATAATGGCGTGAGAGGCGCACTCCGCTCATGACATTGGCTTCGAAGAAATGCATCCAATCTTCGTCCGTAATCTTTTCAAATGGTTTCGGTTCAAAAATCCCCATGTTGTTGATCAATATATCGGCTTCGAGGACGGCCTGAATGAGCTTCGCGCAGCCCGCCGCGTTCGAAACGTCGCTCGCAACGCCCGACACATTCGCGCCGGGATGCAATTTCCGAATTTCATGAATGGCGGCATCCACTCGCGCTTGTCCCCTTCCATTGATGATTACCGATGCAGCTTCGGCTGCGAGCGCGCTTGCCGTCGCGAAGCCAATCCCAGCCGTGGAACCGGTCACCAAAGCCTTCTTACCCGTCAGTTGTAAATCCATGGACCCCTTCTTTCATCAAGCGCGTGCAGGCGCGGCCCGTTCTTCCCCGAAACGTATGATGCCGCCCAGCAGCGGAAAGTCCCAGCTTTCATCAAGGTGTATATCTCCGAGTTGCAGGTAGCCCTACTGTCAAGATGATGGCACGGTCCATCATATTGACATGAGCTGGCCTCCACTACGGGTGTCCCGACTTGTGAAATTAACGATTTGCGAGCCGAAGCGAGATGGCCCGCCGTGTGCCTCCAATTACGCTTGCGTGTGACTCTGATCAGCAGTCGAACAAAGCGCGATTTGTTGTACTCAGGCCGGGCACGGAGGCGCCATTATCAGCCAACTCAGCGTTAAAGACGCGAATGCCGGGGAAAGGGGACACAACCTGGTCAAACCTGAGCTGCTGCGTGCGGCGGACCGATTGTAAGTTTCTAGGACACCGCTCTGATTTTCCTCCAGCGGTTTGTATTTGAAGCCCTCGTCCAGCGTGGTAAGTTCGCAAAGGGGGGATGACGAAAAAAGTCTCTAATACGGACGACGCACATTCTGGAAAGGATATACACAATGCGGAACAACACGAAAAATAGAATTCTGTTTTCTGCCCTCGTCACGCTTGTCGCGATGTGCACGGGCAGCTCACTGGCGCTGGCTCAAGACAAATTACATCCGGGCTCAGACACCAGGAGCCAAGCATGCCCGAAAAATGACAGCGGTTTGAAGTTACCCGCCGGCTTTTGCGCAACGGTCTTCGCTGACGGCATTGGTCACGCCCGCCACATGGTAGTCGCGCCGAGCGGAGTTCTTTACGTCAACACCTGGTCGGGCAGGTATTACGGCAATGAGACGCCCCATGCAGGCGGTTTCCTCGTAGCCTTGCAGGATAAGATCGGCGCGGGAAAGGCCAATGTGATTGAGCGCTTTGGGGAAACCGTTCAAAGTGGCGGAGCAGGCGGTACGGGCATCGGCATGTATAAAGGATCGATCTACGCCGAGATCAATGATCGGATCGTGCGATATTCGTTGCCCGCCGGGGCCATCGTGCCGAGCAGCCCTGGCGACACGATCGTGTCGGGACTTCCCCTCGGTGGAGACCATCCGATGCATCCGTTCATCATCAATGCCGAAGGGCTGATGTACGTCGATGTCGCGACCGCGACCAACTCCTGCCAGCTGAAAAATCGGACGCTCAAATCGCCCGGCGCCGAGCCCTGCACGGAACTTGAAACTCGTGGCGGCATCTGGCTCTATGACGCGAATAAAACGAATCAAACTTTTTCACCGGGGGAGCGCTTCGCGACGGGAATTCGCAACGCGGAAGGATTTGCCATCGATCCAAGCGGGCGAATGTTTGTGACCCAACATGGACGCGACCAGTTGCGCGCGAATTGGCCCGACCTGTATAAACCCGATCAGGAGGCTACGCTGCCAGCTGAAGAGTTGTTGCTTTTGAAAGCAAAAGGGGATTATGGCTGGCCTGAGTGCTACTACGATTCGTTCAGTGAAAAGCTGGTGCTGGCGCCGGAATACGGTGGCGACGGCGGCAAAACGGCCGGCGTTTGTGCAAACAAGATTGGTCCGGTTGCGGCATTTCCGGCCCATTGGGCGCCGAATGCGATGGTTCGCTACGACAAGGAGCAGTTTCCTGCGCGCTATCGTGAAGGCGTCTTCATCGCTTTCCACGGCTCATGGGATCGTGCGCCCTATGCGCAAAGTGGCTACAACGTGGTTTTTCAGCCCGTCGCCGGGGACCGCGCATCCGGCCCTTGCGAAATATTTGCGGATGGCTTCGCAGGGGCAGTGAAGTCGCCGGCCAAAGCCGAACATCGTCCTAGTGGTTTGGCGGTGGGACCGGATGGATCGCTCTACGTTTCCGATGATATACGCGGACGGATATACCGGATCGAGTATCGTGGCGGCCCCGAAGCGGGTGCTGCGAAGATTACGCCGTGCCCGAGCGCAACCGCTCCGGCCGGCAATCCAGTTGACGTGGCCGCACAACCGCCAGAGGGCACGCATCCGGACGCCGGGGCGACCGCGAGCAGTCTTCCCGTTCCAAAAGGCGCGACGCGAGAAACGGTTGCGCTCGGTGAGCGTATCTTCCGCGGTCAAGTGGCCGGGGCCGCGTGCACGGGCTGCCATGGTGATAGCGGTGAGGGCACGCCTTTGGGTCCCGCTTTGACGGGCGAAAAACGGCTGTGGAGCGACGGAAGCTTTGCCGGAATCGCAAAAACGATCACCGAAGGTGTGCCGCAACCAAAAGAATATCGCAGCCCCATGCCGCCGATGGGTGGGGCACAACTTACGCCCGACCAGGTCTCAGCGGTCGCAGCGTATGTTTGGGCCCTGAGCCATCGCGCGTCGCCTAATCGGAATTAATCGTGCAAGTCCTGCGAAACTCGTTTAACGGATAAGCGATTTCAGATGGGCCGTGGATCAAACCCAAAACGAAGCCAATGACCAGGGTTTTGCCACTATGCGCTATCTGCAAACATCTGAGGCCACGATGGTTGCAGGTTCGCACTGGCTGAATCGGCGTCTATGCCGAAGTTTTGCAACATACTGCAGCCACGACGCGTCTAAGTGAGAGTAAAGGTGAATTGCCGATCGGTTCTACACGCCCCTTCGAGATCGCACCGCGTGCTGCCCGTAACGAAACGTGAGATCTAGATTCGTCATTGCAAATCGCCGATTGCTGGAGGTATTCAGTTGTCTTCGACATTCAAAGTATTGGCGGCCGTTTTCATCGCAGTATCTTTGCTAGCCGCGCAGGAAAAGCGAGCGGCAAACACCGACGTCACGCGCGCGACGCTTGGCAACGGATTGCGTGTCGTAATTGTTCGCGACCCGCTTGCTCCGGTTGTTACAGTGGAGCAGAACTACGTGGTCGGAGGCGACGAGACTCCCGACGGCTTCCCGGGCATGGCGCACGCGCAGGAGCACATGGCGTTCCGAGGATGTTCCTCGCTGTCCGCCGACCAGATTTCCGCAATCTTTGCCCAACTGGGTGGTTTCGGTAACGCCGACACGCAGCAGAACATCACGCAATATTTCACGACTGTTCCTTCCGCGGATGTCGACATCGCATTGCGGGTTGACGCGGACTGCATGCGGGGCATTCAGGATTCACAGAGCGAATGGGCCCAGGAGAAGCCCGCCATCGAACAGGAAGTAGCCCGCGATTTGTCGAATCCGACATACAAATTCTTCACGCGTTTGAATGAAGACATGTTCTCCGGGACCGTTTATAGCCACGACGCTCTTGGAACAAAGGAATCCTTCGACGCGACGACAGGTGAGATGCTAAGGGACTTTTACGCGAAATGGTATGCCCCCAACAACGCGATATTGGTGATTGCGGGCGATGTGGATCCGGACGCCGTGTTGGCGAAGGTCAAGGAGTTTTACGGAAACATACCGAAGAAATCGCTGCCACCGCGTCCCACGATCAACCTGCAACCGGTAAAGCCGGAATCATTCACCCTGGACAGCAATCTGCCCTACCTACTGGCATTCTTGGCTTACCGGATGCCCGGAACCGATAGCCCAGAATTCGCGGGGGCGCAGATTTTGGGTGATGTTTTGTCAAGCCAGCGCGGCAATTTGTATGCGATGGTTCCTCAAGGGAAGGCGCTGCAGACCGAATTCGGTTTTGCGGAGGCGTATGCAAAGGCTAGTGTGGCGTATTCGGTCGCGGTCTTGCCTGCCGACGGAAACGCCGCGCCGGTGATCGCGGAAATGCGCAAGATTCTGGCTGATTACGCCGCGAATGGCGTGCCGGCGGAACTGGTGGAAGCTGCCAAGCGCCGGGAGATCGCGGGCCAGGAATTTCGCCGCAACTCTATTCCCGGCTTAGCCGCCGAATGGTCGGACGCCCTGGCCGCCAAGGGGCGCAACTCTCCCGATGAAGATGTCGAGGCCATGAAGCGGGTGACGACAGCGGATGTGAATCGTATTGCTAAACAATTCCTTGTCGACCAAAACTCAATCACGGCGGAATTGAAACCTGTTCCGTCCGGCGAGGCTGTGGCTTCCAAGGGATTTGGGGGCGGCGAACAATTGACGTCAGCGCCTACAAAACCAGTGGACTTGCCTTCCTGGGCTAGCACTCGTCTTCTCACTGTCGAGTTGCCTCCTCCGCCCCCTCCTTCCGCCGATATGACTTTGTCCAATGGAATGCGTCTGATCGTAAGAACGCTGAAGATCACTCCCACCATCACGTTGCTCGGGAGCGTCCGTCACGAGCCTCAAATCGAAACGGCGCCCGGCAAAGACGGAGTCAGCGACGTCCTCGATGACTTGTTTTCGTACGGCACGAAGAACCTGGATCGGTTGGCTTTTCAAAAGGCTCTTGATGATATTGCGGCCGACGAATCGGCCGGATTCAACTTCTCCCTGCAGGTTCTGAAGCAGGATTTCTCGCGCGGCGTTCAATTGTTGGCGGACAATGAGTTGAACCCCGCGCTTCCCCGCGAAGCATTTGATGTGACCAAGCCGGAGACTGTGCAGTTCGTCGCCGGCAGAATGAAAAGCCCTGGATACCGGGCGGGGCGCGCGCTCAACGCGGCGCTGCTCCCGGATGGCGACCCGGTTCTTCGGGAAACAACTCCGCAGACAGTTTCCTCGCTGACACTCGACGACGTGAAGGAATACTACTCAAAAGCAGTGCGGCCGGATCTCACAACGATCGTGGTGATCGGCGATATCACTCCAGAGGAAGCCAAGGGCGTCATCGAGAAATGGTTCGGAACATGGAAAGCCGCTGGCCCCAAGCCGGAAACTGATCTTCCTCGTGTGCCTTTGAACAAATCATCGGCGGCGAATGTTCCTGACCCGAGCGAACTGCAGGATTCAGTCAATCTTTCCGAAATGATCGAGCTGACGCGATTCAATCCCGATTACTACCCTCTGCAGCTTGCCAATCACGTCCTCGGCGGGGGCTTTTACGCCACGCGTCTTTACCATGACTTGAGGCAAGTGACGGGCTATGTATACAACGTCGACGTTCGCCTGAATGCGCAGAAAACAAGAACGATCTACACCGTCACCTATGCTTGCGACCGGAAGAATGTGTCCAAGGCCAGGGAGCTAATTCAGCGCGACCTGGTTTCGATGCAAAAAGAAAACGTCACGCCGGGCGAGCTCCAGCAAGCGAAGGCATTACTCTTGCGGCAAATTCCGCTCACGGAATCGAGCGAAGATGGTGTCGCCGGGGGATTGCTCGCCCGTTCCCAGATCGGCCTGTCGCTCGATGAACCCTTACTGGCCGCAAAGGAATATTTCGCGATTACCGCGGATCAAGTTCGCGCCGCCTTCGAGAAATGGGTTCGTCCCGATGGATTCGTCCAAATTATCCGCGGGCCCGCGCCTGAGTAACGACGCTGGCGCGGGAGATTCAAATCTGATTTACGCTCGGCAGGAACGATGTACCGTGCATTTTGCGTCATGAACAGTCGGCGAAGTTCATGCACGGCCTGTTCATGCGCTTTCACGCGGTATGGAGGCCATTCGCGAGGATCTCAAACTGCCCTTGTTTTCCCACGGCGCGAATCTGTCAGATAGTTGCAAGCCTCTGCGTTTCGGGACGACTCCCAAGATGACAAGGGGTCGTCGGATGAGCGTGCATTGCTCGTGGGCGAATGCGCGGAGTCGTACTATGAGCGCCCGCTGTGAGCGCAGCGAACGGACAAAATGTAGTAAGCCTCATTGCGAACCTGAAGAAGAACTATTTGTGTTTCAGACCAAACCATTGCAATCAGTCTTGCGGCCTACTACAAACAAAGATCGCTCAAACCCCGATGATCATCGGGACGGCGGCCAAGCGCCCAGCTGTATTTGCGTTGCGATTGCGTGATTGGCAGGTCGTTTATGCTTGCCGAACGCATGCGCATGAGACCGTCCGCATCAAATTCCCAGTTCTCGTTCCCGTAGGAACGGAACCAGTTTCCAGAGTCATCGTGCCATTCATACGCAAATCGGACGGCCATCCGATCATCCTCGCAAGCCCAAATCTCCTTGATCAATCGATACTCCAACTCTTTGGCCCATTTGCGCTCAAGAAAAGCAACAATCTCTTGGAGCACACTGCGAAACTCCGAATCGAGAACGAGGGCATGCATGGTTTTCGGCATGGCCATGTAACCGCGCTGATGGAATCCGGGGTCCCTGCATGCACAATCAAGGCGTGGATTGGGCACGGCAGCGAAAAGATGGTCGATACCCGCAGCTATCGACTTACAGGCATTCTTAATGATTATTCCCCCTTTTCGGAATGTGGTTCAAATCGCAATTCGGCTCAAATCTGGAAGTAAATCACTGCAGTAAATTCGGAGTAATTATTGAATCAAAAGGGTTCAATTCGGAGATAAATAAATCACCTTACGCACGGATGGCTCCCAGTCCCACTTAACTCCGGTCGGTGCCACGTCCGTAAACTACACTTTGGATTCCATTTGAGATGTTGAAAGTGGGCTTCCGCGCCATTGCTACCGCTTCTCGGCCACGAGTGTTGTCTCTCTGGCACTATTTGACTTATTTATAAATGCGCAGCTGAGCTCTAAAAGAGTACCATACGATTTCGTGGGCTCATCCACCGGTCCTGCGGCGATTCCTGTTCCTTACCTCACGCGACTCCGGTTTTGCGACTGACTCTCTGCACGACCACAGGCCATGCCAGGATGGGGGATTCGCATGGAATTCTTGAAGCACCTATTCGCCTCTGACGGTTTCATGCCGCATGGGTATTGCTATTTGTGGAACCCTGGCTTGGTCTGGCTCCATGTGACCTCAGATTCGCTCCTAGCGGCTGCATATCTGTCGATTCCTCTCACCCTCATCTACTTTGTTCGCAGGAGACAGGATTCCCCCTTTCACCGGATGTTCCTGTGCTTTGGCACTTTCATTATTGCCAGTGGAGCCACGCACATAATGGAGGTATGGAATCTCTGGAACGCAGATTACCGCCTTACCGGCTTCATCAAGGGAGTGACCGCTCTGGCTTCCGTATTTACTGTGATTCTTCTGATTCCACTTATACCACAGGCGCTCGCCATGCCAAGCCCAGGCAACCTTCAACGACCCAAGCAAAAATTCCGTGGGCTGCTGGAGGCGGCGCTCGATGGCGAAGAGGCGCTCGATTTCCTGTTCTGCCGAGGGTCACATAGCGACGGCTCGTTTGTATCTCCACCAAAGTTCGTGGTGCTTGACCTGAAACTGCCAAAAGTCCATGGCCTCCAGGTGCTTCGCGAGGTCAAGAGCGACGACCGAACGAATGCAATTCCCGTATCAATCCTGACCTCCTGTATGGAGGATCGCGATCTTGTGGAAAGTCATAAACTCGGAGTGAACAGCTACATCCAGAAGCCGGTGGACTTCAACCAGTTCCGCGGAACTGTCAAAGAATTGGGCCTGTACTGGATGGTTGTCAATCAGTTGCCTCCGCCCAATGCGTTCACTGGGGAATAAGATAGATCGGGGGGTACCGTGGTTTTATCGAAACTGGAAATCGCCGCTTCGGCTCATGCCAACAGCCCAAAGGTGAAGGGCGATTTGCGGATTCTCTATCTTGAAGACAATCCTCGCGATGTCGAGCTTTGTGTCATGGAGCTGCGCAAGGCGGGATTCCATCCGCTGATTGACACCGTAGTGAATCGCGAAGATTTTCTCGCCAAGCTGCATTCGTCAACCTATGACGTCATTCTGTCGGACCACGGCATACCGGGATGGAACGGTTTAGAAGCGTTCCATGAAGTGATGCACAGCGGTGTTGCCATTCCTTTTATCTTGATAACCGGAACACTCGGAGAAGAAAGAGCGGTCGAACTGATCAAGCAAGGTGTGGCGGACTACATCCTGAAGGACCGCCTGGCCCGTCTCCCTGCAGCGGTTCAAAACGCCCTGGAATCAAAGGCTGCGCGCGATGAACGCCGGCAAGCCGTGGGGGCCCTTCGCGCCAGCGAAGAGTGGGTCCGACTCCTGCTCGATTCGACTGCCGAGGGAATCTATGGTGTGGACCTCCACGGTACCTGCACCCTCGCCAACCGAGCTTGCTCTCTTCTTCTTGGATATGAAAATCCTGGCGACCTGATTGGCAAGAACATACATACCCTCATTCACCACACAAGACCCGACGGGACGCTATATCCAGGACGGGAGTGCCGAGCCCACCTGGCGTTTCGTAATGGCCAGGGCGCACATGTGGATGATGAGGTTCTCTGGAAGAAGGATGGCACTAGTTTTCCGGCTGAGTATTGGTCTTACCCTATACGCAGAGACGGCGAGTCCATCGGATTGGTCGTGACTTTCCTGGACATAACCGAACGGAATAAAACTGAGGAAGATCTTCGGCGCGCGGCCGCGATTGTAAACGCTTCGGATGACGCAATATTGAGTACGGCTCTCGAGGGGACAATAACGACCTGGAACCCCGCGGCGGAACGGATCTATGGATATTCTGCCGAAGAGATTATCGGAAAAAATGTAAGCATCGTCGTACCTCCCGAGCGGCGAGAGGAGCCCGATCTCATCCGGAAAAAGGCGGTGCGAAACGAAAAAGTGGAGGCCTTCGAAACTGTCTCGGTCAGGAAGGATGGGAAGCGGATTCACATTTCACTGACTTTCTCTCCGATCAAAGACAAAAAGGGAAATATTGTCGGTTATACCTCCGTCGTGCGGGATATATCTCAAGCCAAGCAAATGGCGGAGATGTTCCGCCAAGCCCAAAAGATGGAAGCCGTGGGGCGGCTGGCAGGGGGAGTGGCTCACGACTTCAACAATCTCCTCGGAGTGATCCTGGGGTACAGCGAGATGTTTCTGGGTCGCTCCGACTTTGATCCTGAAGCGCGTAAACACGTTGGAGAAATTATGAATGCAGCGGAACGTGGGGCATCGCTGACGAGACAGCTTCTTGCTTATAGCCGGCAACAGGTACTGGAGCCAACGGTCCTCAACCTGAACACGGTCATAACGGATATGCTGAAGATGCTCCGGCGGCTGATTGGCGAAGATGTTGAGGTTCGTACTTTTTTTGGTCCGTCATTGGCGGCTGTGGAGGCCGATCGGGGACAAATCGAACAAGTGATCATGAATTTAGCGGTGAACTCCCGCGACGCGATGCCATCTGGAGGCACGCTAACCTTCGAGACATCTAACGTGGAACTCGATGATGAATATGCCCAACTTCATCCACCGCTCGTCCCGGGGCAATATGTTCTCCTGAGCGTAACGGATACGGGAATTGGAATGGACCCGGATACCAAAGCGCATGCATTCGAGCCGTTTTTTACGACTAAGGAGCATGACAAAGGGACAGGGCTGGGCCTCTCAACGGTCTACGGAGTCGTCAAACAAAGTCGTGGCTATATTTGGCTCTATAGCGAATTTGGGCAAGGAACTGTTTTTAAAGTCTATTTGCCACGGGTCGCTGATTCCGTCGATACGACGCCCCCGATCCCGGCAGCGATCGGATCCCTGCAAGGGACGGAAACCATCCTTCTTGTAGAAGACCAGGCAGAATTACGCGTCCTGACTCGTATGGTGCTTGAGCAGAACGGATACACTGTCCTTGATGCCCCAGATGGTATGCAAGCGCTGGAAATTGCGCGCCAACATCCTAATTCGATTCATCTATTGCTCAGCGACGTGGTGATGCCCGGTATGAGTGGGCGCGCGTTGGCTCAGCAGATGGCTGCGAGCTATCCTAAGTTGCGCGTGCTGTACATGTCCGGTTACACAGGCAACTTTTTGTCACGCGATGAACGGTTTGATGCGGGAGCGATCCTGGTACAGAAGCCATTTTCTCGGAGAACTTTGCTGGGGAAAGTGCGTGAGGCGCTGGATATTAATAATGAATCGGAGCCAGTGGCAACTCAGAATTAACAAAATGTCATGCGTTGTGCCAGATAAGTAATCTAGACCATAAAACATTATGGATTACAATTGAACCGTTAATCTTACCAATCGTTCAGCTGGAATTCCTGCTTTCTGCTGCCTCGTCGCGGAATTCAGATTTAACTCAGAGCGTTTACCCCGCATCCTCGTCAGGAAGCTCGCGCCGTCAAATCGCCACGAGCCTTCGATGAATTAATTTCATCGTCATCGGCCTTGCCTTCCAGGATGCGATACAGGGTGCTTCTCCCGATTCCCAGCAGTCCAGCCGCCTGCACTTTGTTTCCTACTTGTTCCACAATAGTCTGTACATATTGCCTTTGCATTTGATCGAGAGTCAGGATCTTCTGCTTTTCCTTGGGTCCTGCAGGCGCTCTGAGCCGCTCCGGCAGATCGCGAACATCAATCGTGTCCCCCTCGGTCATCATGCACCCGTGTCCGATGGTATTTTCGAGCTCGCGGATGTTGCCAGGCCAGGAATATCGGCTCAATACCACCTGCGCGCGGCGAGTGATTCCGCGAATCGGCTTTTCATAACGCGTCGAAAACGCTTTGAGAAAGTGACGCTGTAGAAGGGGCAGATCTTCTCTTCTTTCGCTGAGCGGTGGGACGTACAATTCCACCATTGAAAGGCGATAGTAGAGATCCTCCCGGAAGGTGCCTTCCGTCACCATGTAGCGAAGATCCCGGTGAGTTGCAGCTACGATCCGAACATTTACTTTTCGCACCTCGGGAGAACCTACACGCTGAATCTCCCCGTTCTGCAGGGCCCGAAGAATTTTTGCCTGGATGGGAAGCGGCAGGTCTCCGATTTCGTCCAACATCACCGTACCGCCATTCGCGTACTCAAATATTCCTGCTTTATCTTGCATCGCTCCGGTGAATGCGCCTTTAACGTAGCCGAACAGTTCGGTCTCGAACAGGCTTTCTACAATCGCCGAGCTGTTACACGCAACGAATGGGCCAGTCGCAACCGTGCTGAGATGGTGCAGCGCTTTTGCCACTAATTCTTTGCCTGTTCCGGTATCGCCCGTGATCAGCACTGTGCGGTAGTGAGGAGCGATCCGTTGAATTTTCCTGAATAATTCCAGCATGAGGGGACTGCGTCCGACCATACCTTCGAACTCGAAGGCCTTAATCAGCGCCAGGTCCAATTCATAACTTTGATGGTGGGTCTGGAGTTCAGCAATCAGCTGGCTAATTCGATTTTTAAGTTTCGCAATCGACAAAGGCTTTGTCATGTAATCGGTCGCGCCCTTTTGAATCGCCTCCACGGCGGATTCCGCGCTGTATTTACCCGTCATGATGATTACATCGATGCCAGCATCCAGTTCGACGACCTTCTCGAGCATCTCCATTCCATTGCATCCCGGCAAATACAAGTCCAGAAGGGCGATATGAGGGCGCTTCAAGCGAACCAGCTCGAACCCTTCTTCTGAATTTTCCGAGGCAAAAATTTGCAGCGAATCACAAGCCAATGCGGCCTTCAGCATGTGCAAGTGCGCCTTATCGTCATCTATGATTACAACTTTGGCAGAAAGATCTTTAACTGGATCCATTGTTACCCCCCTCCGAATTCTATTTCTCCCGGCGGGCTGGTTCGCACTTAACACGTGCTCGAATATTTGAGGCCCGGCGCCCTATTGTCTGCCGTGCAGCGAAGGGGCTTTATGCCGGGGAGAATGCCGGTTCTTGATTTGCGCGGCGCAGCTACTGCTCAAATAGAGATCTCACTTACGGACGATCCGCGTGAGGGCATTCCAACCTGCCCGGTGATGCGCTTTGTTCAATATAGCGTATCAGATCAAAGAAGTTAAATTAAGCGTAATGTCCCGATTTGAAGCAGTTATCCCGCGTGAGAGACACCATCGGTGCCCCCTGAAGGGTGCGCCATATCTAAGTACACAAGTAAGTTATTTGCTTTGAGTGCAGTAGCTGGGGTTCACGGCATGTGAGTTGAAATGGCCTGGGACGTGCCATATAGGAACACGACAGCCGAAGGCCAAGTGCAATATGACTCATTTTGGGGCCGAAGGCTAACCTAAGTGAGCATGGCGAAGCCTTGTTCCACTCTCGGGAGAAACAATGGAAAAGCAATTGGACATTGCACTCAAATCGCAAAACCAATTGGGCTGGTTTGCGGTTCAAACCTTTCCTCGGCATGAAAAGCGGGTCCGTGAACGCCTGGAACATGGTGGCATCCATTGCTTTCTTCCCATTTATGCGAAAGTGAATCGCTGGAAGAACGGTTGCACGGCCCGGGTCGAGTTCCCATTGTTTCCGTCCTACATGTTCGTTGAAGTGGGCATGCGCGAATTTGGCCGAATTTTCCTCGATCCAGGTGTGACCCGAGTGATTGGCACGGGACGAGAGCCGGTCGCGATTCCTGAAAACGAGATTCAAGCGTTGCAAAAAGCGACACTGCTTGGGAACTTGCTACCGCATGACTATCTGACTGTCGGACAGAGAGTTCGTATTAAGGGGGGACCGCTCGCCAATTTAATGGGAATCCTGGTCAGAATGAACAGCAATTTCCGGGTCGTGTTGGCGTTGGATTTGATCCGCCAGGGGGCCTCGGTTGAAGTGGATTTTGATGAAGTAGAGCCTGTTCCGACCTCGGCCGCTTAGGCGGCACTCAGACCATACCGTCCCTGTTTAGATACGCCAGAATCATAATTTGTTCTCTACGCAACCCAGACTCACTCCAGTGAAAGACCAACAACTCATCCGTAGATTTCTGTTTTTCTTTGATTTCTGCCTCGTCTGGCTGACGGCCGCCGGGGTCTATGAGATATTTGGTGTTAATCGATGGGCTTTCCCTTCTCCCGCGACAGTGAAATTATATTCGTCCAAGGCGGTGGGCTTCGTCTTTTTGCTCTCGATTCTGACGGCCATTCTCGCGCAGCTCAACGGTCTTTATTCCTCGCCGTGTAAGAGACGCCTCGGAAAAGAGTTGCAATTGCTTGGCAATGCCGTTGCCTGCGCCGGAGTCATAGCGGTTACATGCTTTTATCTGCTGGGCAACAATCTTCGCGAGATGTCCCTGGGTATCCTGACTGTCATATTAACTTGGATCCCGCTCGCAGCCTGGCGGAAATTCATCTATTCGCAATCGATTTCTGGTCTCGCCGAAACTCGAAATGTTCTAATTCTAGGTTGCAGCAAATACGGCCAACTGCTCCGGAAGCACCTGGATCAGCATCCAGAACTAGGCTGCGTTTTCAAGGGATATGTCGATCGGCGGCGCGCCGGCCGTCCTCCGAATCCTGCCCACAATAAGGTCGAGTCGGAGATCCTGGGGCCAGCAGACCAATTGCCGGCAATCGTCCGAAAACACTTCATCGACGAAATCTTTGTCAGTGTGCCGAGCGATCGCAATCTGGTCATGGAAGTCGCCTACTATGCCCGCAGCGCGGGAGTGCCTCTGCGAGTCATGCCCGATTTGTACGAGGGACTGGCCACTGGCGCCCCAGTGGAATATCTCGGGCAGCTTCCGACCGTGATGCTTCAAATGCGTCAGATCCCCACGGTGCAGCTTGTGTTCAAGCGGCTTGTAGATATCGTCATGGCGGCGGTGGGATTGGCGATATTGTCGCCACTCCTGGCGCTCGTCGCCGTAATCATCAAGTTGGATTCTGATGGGCCCATTCTTTTCACGTCGCTGCGGGTCGGCAAAAAAGGACGGACCTTCGCGTGTTTCAAGTTCCGGACGATGGTCGAGAACGCCGAGCAATTAAAGTATTCTTTGCGACACCTGAATGAACGGGACGGAGTGTTATTTAAGATCGCAGAGGACCCCCGCCTTACCCGATTAGGAAAGTTCCTTCGGAAATTCAGCATCGATGAGTTGCCGCAATTCTGGAACGTTTTGCGGGGCGACATGAGCTTGGTCGGGCCTCGTCCCCCAATTCCCAGTGAATGCAAACAGTACGCTCTCGACCAGTTACGGCGTCTCGATGTCACGCCGGGATTGACCGGACTCTGGCAGGTAACTGCCCGCCAGAACCCATCGTTCCAGAGCTATGTCGAGCTCGATGCGGAGTATGTCAACAATTGGACCTTTTGGCTGGACTGCAGAATTTTGTGGAAGACGATCGGTGTGGTTCTGGCTGGCACAGGACAGTAGCGCGGTTATCATCCCATGATATCGACAGAAATTATGGCAACGTGGCGCGGATCGGTGACGAACTATCTCCCCGGAAAACTTGGGCAGAACACCATATGGGCGCTCTCCGGATACGGCGTGCGCTTGGTCATTCAAGCCGTGTATTTCGTGATCATTGCCCGCAGCCTCGGAGTTAACCAGTACGGCGGATTCGTCGCCGCGACGGCCCTGTCGGCGGTAATTTCGCCATTCGTCGGAATCGGGGCTGGGAATCTGCTGGTCAAGAACGTCGCGCGCGATCAGAGCCTCTTTTCCCGCTACTGGGGCAACGGACTCTTGATGACGCTGGCTTCCGGCGTTTTGTTTGTGGCGATCGTCTGCACGCTAGGTTTTGAGGTATTACCCCGCAGCACACCGCTTCTTGTTGTTGCCCTGATTTCAGCGTCTGACCTGATTTTTGTGAAGCTGCTGGACATGGCGGCGTGGGCATTCCAGGCATTCGAAATGCTCGCCCAGAACGCGCAACTAAATGTCTTGGTCAGCTTTACCCGACTGGCCGGAATCGCCGCGCTTGCCGGAGTCGTTTCGCACCCGACCGTCAAGATGTGGTCCGTGGTGTATCTGACTGGTTCAGTGATCTCCGGTTTGATTGGAGTCATCTGGGCGACGGCAAAGCTCGGAGCGCCACGGCTTGCCCTTGGCAAGATTCGCGCCGAAATTGTGGAAGGCTTCCACTTTTCCGTCAGCCTATCAGCGCAGACCATCTATAACGATATCGACAAAACAATGGTGGCGCGGCTTTCGACGCTCGAGGCAGCCGGCATTTATGCCGCGGCCTATCGAATTATCGACGTCGCTTTCACTCCGGTACGAGCGGTGCTGAACGCCGCTTTTCCTGCCTTTTTTCGCCATGGCAAGGACGGCTTTCAATCCGGCCTACAATTTGGCCGCCGCCTGCTCGTTCGAACTCTGCCGTACCCCTTGCTTGCGTTCGTCGCCCTGATGGCAGGCGCTTCGCTTCTTCCGCTCATTCTCGGCGAAGGATTCCGTCAGGCGACGGAAGCTCTACGGTGGCTGGCGCCGCTCCCCCTGCTGAAGACTCTGCACTATTTTGTTTCGGATGCACTGACAGGTTCGGGATTTCAAGGCACCAGGACCCTCGCGCAAATCGGAGTGGCAGTTTTCAACGTGGCCCTGAACTTCGTGCTTATTCCAAGCTACGGTTGGCGCGGGGCTGCGTGGGCGAGCATCGCGAGCGACGGGTTGCTGGCGGTCGCCTTGTGGTGCGTGGCCGCAGTGCTTCTAGCCCGCCGGCCGCGCGGGCTTCAAACTTCCGAGGACTTAGTCTAAAAGCCATGCTGAAACGATTCGAACGATATTTTGCGGTAGCGATGCTGCTCTATCTGAGCGGTAGCGTTCTCGGGTTTCTTTTCCCTGACAGCGAATTCAGCATGCTTCGCCCGGAGAGTAACAATTACCTTCTTGCAACGGAGTTAGGTTTCTATGCAATTACATTCGGTCTAATCGGGCTGCGTTGGAATCGGTTCGTGCAAGGCATGCTCGCCGGGAAATGGGCGCTGGCTGTTTCAGCCCTCGCCGTCCTCTCAACATCTTGGTCTAACGATCCGTCCATCACGGCACGGCGGAGTCTGGTATTGCTGGGGACAACGCTCTTCGGAGTTTACTTCGGGTCGAATTTCGACCTCGGCGAGCAAGTACAAATCCTGGCGAAATCATTCGGCATCATCGTCCTGCTCAGCTTCTACTTTGCATTGATGATGCCGCAATACGGCATAAATCACGACATTCACGGCGGTTCATGGACCGGCGTCTTCACACAAAAGAATTTGCTCGGCAAGGCCATGATAGTTGCGGCGATTGTTTTTTTCTCCGCCAACAAAATTGTCAAGTGGCCCATGCGCTGGGCCTTCTTTGCCGGCACAGTGTGCCTGCTCTTCTTGTCAGACTCAAGGACCTCGCAGTTGGTGCTGATCGCTATGCTAGTCCTGGCACCAATTTACCAACTGATTCGCCGCAACGGAATGACGATTGTGATTCCCATTGCGTTGGCGTTTGGAATTGTTCTCGTGGCTCTCGGTGCGATCATCGTAACAAATGCGGATACCCTCCTCATTGTCATGGGTCGCAATCCGACATTGACGGGGCGGACCGAGATCTGGAAGGCGATCTGGCACGCGATCAGTAAGCAGATGCTTCTCGGTTACGGGTTTGATGGTTTTTGGGCCGGAATTCGCGGCAAGTCCGCGGACGTGATTTTGGCCCTCGGATGGGTAGCGAAGCACTCTCACAATGGGTTTCTGGATATTTGGCTAGATCTCGGGATCGTGGGCCTTGGTGTATTCCTGACCAGCTACTTCGATGCTCTGTTGCACGCAATCCATGTTCTCCGGCGGCAAGCCGGATCCGGGGCTTATTGGCCGATCCACTATTTGGCTTTCATGCTTCTGTACCACCTCACCGAGGGCCCGATTCTCAGGCAGAACAGCATCTATTGGGCTCTGTACGTCGCCGTCGTGGTCAGCGTGCATTTCGCACCGGCGCCGGCGCTGGACCTAATCATCGAGCGACCTTATAAAGGAGTAGAACTTGAGACGCAACCTGATTGTTTACCGGGATGATTTACTTTTCCCGTCCGAAAGCTTCATCAGAACGCAGGGCGAGGCTCTTAAATCGTTCCGGACCTTCTACGTCGGACTTCGGAGGAATGGCCCTGTCGAGTTGCCCGAGGACCGAGTGGTGCTGCTCACCTCAGGCCCCACTCGCGCCAAATTCGAACGACGCTGGTTCACATGGAAGGAGCCCAGTCGCACGGCAGTTCGAACCGTCGACGCATTACAGCCGGCGCTGATCCATGCGCACTTTGGCCCGGACGCCACGCATATTCTGCCCGTTGCCCGGAAATTGCAGGTTCCCCTGGTCGTTACGTTCCACGGATACGACGTAACCACTTCTGATCTGGCGCTTTCGGAAGAATCTTTAGCATTGCGTCTCTACGTCCAGCGGCGCGATTCGCTGCGGCAGGCCGGGACCGCCTTCCTTTGCGTCTCCGATTTCATTCGGCAAAAGTTGATTGCCAAAGGCTTTCCGGAAGAACGGGCGCACGTTCATTACCTTGGCGTGGACACCAGGTTTTTCAACCCGGACCCTTCCGTTATCCGGGAGAAACTTGTTCTTTTTGTTGGCCGCCTGGTCGAGAACAAAGGTTGCGCATTTCTATTGAGAGCCATGAGATTGGTCCGCGAAACTCACCCGGATGCCGAGCTGGCCATCATCGGTGACGGTCCGCTACGCGCCCAACTGGAACATATGACCAAAGAGATGCGGATCGGGCATGTCCGATTTCTTGGAACGCAGCCCCCCGAAATCATTCGTCACTGGTTGAATCGCGCAAGCGTGTTTTGCGTGCCCAGTATCGAGATCCCTTCAGGCGCTTCCGAAGGCTTCGGCCTTGTGTTTGCCGAAGCCCAGAGCATGGGTGTCCCGGTCGCGAGTTTCAAAACTGGAGGGATTCCGGAGGCGGTTGCGGACGGCAGGACGGGCCTGCTTATGTCTCCGGGCGATTGGTGTGGGCTTGCCGCGCAGATCGATCTCCTGCTCAGTTCCCCGGAATTGTGGAAGCGGTTCAGCGTCGCGGGGCGCGAACGCGTGATCCGCTATTTCGACCTTGCCAAACAATCCGCCACCCTCGAGCAGATGTACGAACAATGCCTCTGGTCGCGCCAGCTAGAGCAAGGGTCTGCAGCACAATGCAAATGACACCTTCACCGTTGGTCAGCGCCGTGATTCCGACGCGGGGACGCGCCGAACTCGTCGTCCGCGCGGTTCGTACAGCGTTGAACCAAACGTATTCGAATATCGAAGTTGTAGTCGTTGTCGATGGCCCTGATACCGAAACCGAATCCGCTCTTTCGAACATCAACGATGTACGCCTTCGAGCGGTGACACTCCCGCAGCCTTCGGGAGGAGCGAGTGCCCGTAACGCGGGGGTCGCGATCGCGCGGGGAGAATGGATCGCTTTCCTCGACGATGACGACGAATGGCTGCCCGTCAAGATCGAAAGCCAGATGGCTCTGGCTGCAAGTTCCGCCTGCGCCGAACCCATAGTTTCGTGCCGGTTCACCGCACAGACAGGAACCGGAGTTTTCATTTGGCCCTCGCGGTTGCCGGACACAGTGGAATCTATTTCCGACTATCTGCTCGTACGAAACGGCCTGGAAAGGACAGAAGGATTCATCGCGACGCCTACAATTCTGGCCCGGCGATCGCTCTTGTTGCGCGTCACGTTCATGAGTGAATTGAAAAGACATCAGGATTGGGATTGGGTTTTGCGCGCTACGCGTGAACCTGAGGTTCGTGTTTTGTTTTGTCCGGAAGCACTAGTAGTTTGCAATATGCAAAGCGAAAATTCTACTAGCCGGAAATCCGACTGGCGGTTTTCGCTGAAGTGGATTCGGAGGATGAAGCCACTCATTTCCAAGCGAGCTTATGCCAGCTTCCTGACTTGCCATGTCGCCTGGCAGGCTGCCGCGGAAAGCGCGTGGCCAGAATTTTTCCCACTTTTGATAGAGGCAGCGACGCATGGGTCTCTCCGAATTGGAGATCTGGCGCGATACGCCGGATTCTGGTTCACTCCGCGGACCTGTCGCCATTGGGTCCAACGGCAATTTTCTCTCTCTCGATAATTCCATATGAATCCAAAACTGACCATTGGAATACCGGTCCGCAATGGGATGCCGTATCTCGCCGAAACTCTGCAGAGCGTGCAGGGCCAGACGTACGGCGATTTTGAAATTCTCGTGATCGACGATGGATCGACAGATGATACTGGCGAATACTTACAGTCGCTTCGCGACCCGCGCCTTCAAGTGATCTCTCAATCGAATCAAGGTCTCACCGCCACACTCAATAGAATGCTACGGGAGTGCCGCACGCCGTGGCTTGTCCGGCTCGACGCGGACGACATTGCATTGCCGCGCCGCGCTGCTTCAGTGGCCCGGGCAATTGAGCGCGCACCGGAAGCCGGGATGTTTTACTCGCGCGCCAAGCACCACGATCACGCAAATGGAGTTTCGCTGGTCCGAACGACCGAAGGAAGTCCCGAGGAGCTTCGTGAACAGACGCGCCGCGGCTACCTGCTCTCCATCTGCCATTCAAGCGTCGTGTTAAATGTGCGCAAGACGCTCGACGCCGGCGGATATCGCTTCGATTACAAGGTTGAAGACCTCGATCTCTGGTGGCGCATGGCGCTCCGGAACGACATCGTGTTCCTTCCGGAAATCACCGTGGCATATCGTTTGAACGACGCGAGTCTGTGTATCAACGGCCTCCGCGACGTCGCACGCAATTCGCTCTTCGTGCAGTATCTGCTTCTTTCGCAGTTGTGGGGCAGGCCGGCCACGAACTATGCCGAAGTCAGGCCAATCCTCGATTGCATTCTTGATGAACGCAAGCTTCAGTATCGCGAGAGGATGTGGAAAGCTGCGATCTGCATGAGTAATCGGAAGTACCGACAGGCCGCCCTTCACATGGCAGTTGCGGCAAGGATTTCCCCGGCGCGTTTTCTCAGCCGCTGCTCGTACCCGGTCCGGCAAAACAAAATGATTCGAGTAGGTGAATCACCCGCTAAGTTTCAGCAAGTTTCTGAATTGCTCTGGCCCTCAAGAGTTGCAAGAGAATGCGTCACGCCAAATATCTAATCGCCTGAGATTTTCAAACCAATTGTCCATGTCAACTTCACAAACATTGCTCGTCCCAGAGACGACTAAACCAGAACGTGTTCGAATCGGCTATTCGAACGTGGATGTGGTCACGTACGAAGAGGCTCTGGACCGGTTAGTGGAGTTGGCCCAGACCCCGTCGGGAGCGGCCCATGTTGTCACACCCAACGCCCAGCATATCGTCCTCCTGGAGCGCGATCCGTACTTGCGGAAGATCTATTCGGAGGCTGCTTTAGTCGTGCCAGATGGAATTTCACTAGTCTATGCTGCCCGGCTGTTGGGAAGGCCGCTCAAGGGACGCGTGACGGGAGTGGATCTGTTTCAAGGTTTGTGTTGCAGAGCTGCAGAGCACGGATTAGGAGTGTTTCTCTTAGGCGGGCGGCCCGGAGCCGCGGAAGAAGCTGTCGCGCGGCTCAAGTCAAATTACCCCGGACTGAATGTGGTTGGGACTTGCTGCCCTCCCCACGGATTTCATCTCCGGGAAGAGGGGCTCGGTGTGGTTGCGCGAGAGATCGTCGCCGCGCGCCCCCACATCCTTTTCGTGGCCTTCGGAGCTCCGAAGCAGGAATACTGGATCTACGAGCAGGGATTGCGCCTCGGGGTCCCGCTCTCAATTGGGATTGGGGGCTCGTTCGAAATGGTGGGCGGCATGACGCGCCGAGCGCCGCGGTTGCTGCAAGCGGCAGGGCTGGAATGGCTGTTCCGGCTAGCGCTCGAACCCCGGCGGCTTTGGAGACGCTACCTGATCGGGAACGCTCAGTTCCTGATGATTCTTCTAAGGCAGGCATTCGGAAGGGATGAGGATTCTGGCACGAAGCGGTGCCAGACAGAGGGAAGAGTATGAACCGGCGAGACTGGTTGAAATTGGCTGTTATTTTTGGCGGCACTGCAGCGGTGGCGTCACGGGCCTCGTTCGGCTCTTCCGTTGGAACACTCGACGTCGGCACGAATGCAGAGTTGAAAGCCCTTCGGGACGTCGCCGCCTCACGAGGACTGATCTTCGGCGCCGCTATTCCCAAGAAGAACTTGCTTGGAGATCCGCTGTTCTCGCGTCTCGTGTCGCGGCAATGTGGAATTCTGGTCCCGGAACTGGAACTGAAATGGGAAGCGCTTCGCCCCGCGCCCGATCAATTTGATTTTAGCGGCGGTGACTGGCTTTACCAATACGCGCAAACGAATCGCATGCTGTTTCGCGGCCACACGCTGGTATGGGAAGCGGCGCTCCCGGCTTGGTTCGCAAGCGCGGTGAATGCGCGAAACGGGAAGTCCATCTTGCTCGACCACATTTCGACCGTTGTACGCCATTATGCGGGGAAGATGCACTCCTGGGACGTGGTCAACGAGGCATTCGGCTTTGAGGACGGCCGTCCCGATGGCCTCAAATCGACACCCTGGCTGCGGTTCATCGGCCCGGAATATATCGAAGACGCATTTCATGCCGCGCACGAGGCGGATCCCGCAGCGGCCCTGTTCTACAACGAAAATTGGTTGGAGCCAGAGACCGATTCCTCAGAAAAAAAGCGCCGCGCGGTGCTGGCGTTACTGACGCGCCTGAAAGCGAAGGGAGTCCCGATTCATGGTTTGGGGATCCAGTCTCATATTTACGCCGAGGGGAACGTGACCGGTCCCAATTACTGGCGCTTCCTTCAAGAGGTCGCGGATCTGGGGCTCACGATCATCATCAGCGAATTGGATGTCCGTGACAAGAATCTACCCGCGAGCACAGAAGTGCGAGACCGGGTTGTTGCCAAGCAATATTACGAATACCTCTCATTCGTCCTCAAGTGCACAGCAGTCAAGGCTGTGCTGACTTGGGGACTCAGCGATCGCTACACCTGGATCGCCCGCAGCCAGCCACGGTCTGATGGCGCGCCCGTACGCCCTCTGCCCTACGACCCAAATCTAGTGCCCACTGCGGCGCGTTGGGCCGTTCAAAGGGCCCTCGAGGAAGCCCAAGCTCGATAGCCATGACGCCGCAGTCGATTACGAAATTTCGGTACCGACCCTGAATAATTTGCAACTTTTAAGGATTTCTAAACAAAGAAAGAGGAATAAAGACAATGAGCGACAAGATGATTACGCTGAGTGAGTCAAATCCAATCGAATCTCGTGCAACGCGATCTGAGGAAAAAATATTCCGAGTGATGCAGTCGGCGCAGCAAGAGGAAAGTATTTCTCTGATTGAAATCTGGAGGATCTTGCGAAAGCGCCGTTCGGTCGTGGGGATCGCAACGTGCAGCCTCTTCGCCTTGGCGCTGCTCCTGACTTTCCTGATGACTCCCAAGTACCGGGCCACCTCCACGATCGAATTCAACCGGTCGGAGAATGGCGTGTTGGATGTCGGTGACTCCCGGACGATGCTCGGCGACGCCGGTGCTCCAGATTACTATGTCACCCAGCAGACTCAAATCGGCGCGCTGCAGAGCGATACGCTTGCATTGCAAGTAATCAAGGAACTGAATCTTGACAAAAGGCCTGAATTTGCTGCCCGCCAGTCGCTGACCTACTATTTCCGCCACTATCCGGATGAATCGAGATTGCCGCTGGAGAAGGCGGACCACCGCCGGGCCAACGTGTTACGGGCATTTCACAAGAATCTGCGTGTGGAATCCGTGTCCGGCACGCGCATGATCACGATCGACTTTCTGAGCCCTGATCCGAAGATCGCCTCGGAAGTCACCAACAAAATCGTTGATGACTACATGGAGCAGTACTTCGAAACGCGGCTCTTTGCAACGCAACGAGCCTCGGATTGGCTATCAAAACAAATGACCGATCTCAAGACCAATCTGGAAGAGTCCGAAGAGAACTTGGTCAACTATCAGAAGCAGACCGGCATGGTTGGATCGGACGAATCGCACAACATCGTGATGAGCCGCCTGGAAGCGCTGAACCAGGAACTGTTGTCGGCGGAGTCCAAACGGATGCTTGCGCAAACCGTTTGGCAATTGGCAAAGAACGGCAACCCGGAATTGATCTCCGGTCTGGTCGGCGCCTCGATTTCAACAGGGTCCGCCGCAATGCCAAACACGCTTTCGTTGATCGAAAGCCTGCGCGCTCATCAGAGCGAGCTCAAATTGGAATACGCGCAGTCCGTCACCACGTTCGGAGCAGCGTATCCCAGAGTCGTTCAATTGAAGAGCCAGCTTGATCAAATGGACCAAACAATCCAAACGGAACTCAACAACCTGGCGGCCCGCGCGGGAAACGACTACCGAACAGCAGTAGACACTGAAAACGCGGTCCGCTCCTCGTTCGACCAAGCCAAGGACGAAGCCATCAAGCTAAACGACGCGTCCGTGCAGTACTCGATCTTGAAACACGAATCGGAATCGAATCGCGAACTGTATGACGGGATGATGAAGAAGCTGAAGGAGGCTGGTGTGCTCGCCGGATTGCGTTCAAGCAACATTTTGGTCGTTGACCCGGGCCGGCCTTCTGACCGTCCCGCCCGGCCAATCATTTGGCTAAATGCCGGAGTGGGATTGCTAGGTGGACTTCTGATCGGAGTCGTGGGGGCGTTCATGATGGAGAACTTTGACCAAACCATCAGTTCTCCCGACGAGGCGGGTGAAGTGGCCGATGTACCGGCACTCGGATTCGTGCCGCGCTGGAAAGTGCGGGCTAAGTCGCTAAGAGCGACCGATTCGACCGGACTGGCCCTCGCACCTCGAAGCGCCGCGCTAACTGTCGTTGCCATGCCGCAATCGCAAGTTGCTGAAGCATATCGAAGCATTCGAACCGCAATCATGCAGGTTGTACGAAACAGAGAGTGTTCAGTGATCATGGTGACCAGCGCAATGCCGGAGGAAGGTAAAACGACGACGAGCATCAACTGCGCGGCTGCGATGGCGCAACAGGGCTCCCGGGTATTGCTCGTTGAGGCCGACTTGCGCCGCGCCAAGATGCGTAATGAGCTGGGCCTAGGTGGCGTCCGTGGATTGAGCTCCCTCATTGCGGGAACCGAATGTCAGGAACTTCCAGCAAAATTACCTTCTCTCCCCACGTTGTCCGTAATACCGGCTGGTCCCAAGACGACATACCCGTCGGAGTTGCTTGGCTCCTCGCAATTCGGGGATCTCGTCAAACAATGGAGGACGCGATACGACTACGTCTTCATCGACACCCCGCCAGTGTTATCGGTTGCCGATGCGCTTGTTCTCGCGCCGCATTGCGATGTGGCGATTCTCGTGGCTCGCGCAGGCGTAACGACGCGGCAGTCCTTGGCGCGCGCGCGGAAGATGTTCCGTCAAACGAGAACTCGCGTCGCCGGCGTGATCCTCAACGCATTCGATGTGAAATCAGCAGAATACAATCTCTATCTTGGCTATGAATCCACTCCTGAAAATGGACGCGGCTACTACACCCCAGAAGCAAACTAAGAGTTCACAAAAAAGGAAGGAATTCAATCATGAAATACATCAAGGCAAAATTTATCTGCAGTGTTTCGATGTTGTTCGTTGCGACGTTCTTTGGACCAGGTCCGCTGTTCTCGCAGGATACCCAAACGGTCCAAGGGACCGCGGACTCAGATTATCTCACGAGCAGGACGGGCGCAGGTCATGTGGCGGTGTCGCCAAATGCGATAACTGAGTCTCTTTTGCATATCGGGCCGGGCGATCTCGTCGAGATGAAAGTGTTCAACGTCCCGGAATTAGGCCAGGATATCCGCGTCAGCGATCAGGGCGACGCGAGTATTAATTTGATCGGCAGCGTACATTTGGCGGGCCTGACCAGCCTCCAGGCTCAAGAGCTGATTGCCCGCAAGTTTCAGGAAGGCAACTTCGTTTTGAATCCGCATGTGTCAGTGATGACCCGCGAATACGGAACTCAGGGAGTATCGGTTCTGGGCGAAGTAAAGAATCCGGGTGTTTACCAGGTCCTTGGGAGTCGTAGCCTGCTGGATGTCCTTTCGCTCGCCGGCGGCACGACGCCGTACGCGGATTCTCAAGCGACCATTAAGCGGCACGTCGACGGTTCGGTCCTAGTGATCCGTCTGACGCGGGACGCGAGTGCTTCGTTATCGACCGATGTGGAATTGCAGCCGGGCGACAAAGTGATTATTCCGCGCGCAGGAATCGTTTACGTGCTCGGCGATGTGGAGCACGCTGGCGGTTTCCAGATGCGTGATGACGGCCGCTTGACGATCCTCCAGGCATTGACTCTTGCGGGAGGAAACACACGCACCGCCTCGCTCTCCGGCACCAGGCTTATCCGAAAAACAGTTAACGGGTACACGGATACAACGATCGCATTGAATAAAATCCTGAAGGGTTCAATGTCCGATTCTCAGCTCCAGCCCGATGACATTTTGTACGTACCCAATAGCGCAACAAAATCCATTATTTATCGGACCGTGCCCTCTATCGTCACTAGCGCAAGCACGGCGGCGATCTATCTCGGAATGATGTAAATATCAGCACACGCGTTCCATCTCAACATTTCCCCGTCCATGATCGCGCTTGAAACGGCGTCATCCGATGACTCTGCAATCAACGCAAGTTGGACGGGCTCTTCTTCTGCGCCCTTCCGAAGGTTGAAGTCTCGAATGGGACTAACGGCGTATCGCCAACAGATCAACGCGGAAAATAAATACTATTATCCTTTGTGAAAATATGATCTGGGAAAATTCAAGACACTGAAGAGGGGCGTCGAATTTGACGATAAACGTATCGGGGTCTTATTTCTCCTCTTCATTACCCGCGCGTTCGGTCTTAGCGGTGGAAGGCCAAGGAAAGCAGGTTCCAATTCTATGAACAAAGTTAAGAAAACTACTTTAATGCGTAAAGGATTTTTGCTGTTTTTCTTGCTGGCGTTTGCCGTTTCTGCCAGCGCCCATGATTCCTCAAACCACGCCATCGGTGAAACCGTGGCCCAGTTCGCCGCAAAAGTGGGCATCGATATGGATGCCTGCCATAAGCTGAAATTGCATACATGGACCTGCTCTTCGTTGATTTCTGCGGAGCATGGAGTCCGCCTATTGGTCGAAAAAGAAGGTGAATGGTCAGCTGTGCTAGAGGGCGGGCGGCTGGTTTCTTACGACGAGAATCTCAAAAGAGAGAACTAAAGAACTCCGCGTTAAACTTTCGTTTTAGTGTGGAATCCGTTGAATCAGCATTCAGAATTTCGCGCTCAGTATCACCAGCACCACCACGAATTGCTTGGGCTTTTTATTGCAAATCCGTTGATAGTAGAGGTTCAGTTTGATCCCTCAGGATCTCATTGGGCAAGCGAGTAGAAGATGAAAAATCAAGAAATGAAAGGCAACCCGGGCAGTACCAATGAATCGTGGGCGGATCTGCGATTGTTGGATGGGCCTTATCGATTGCTCTTCGAAAATAGTCCACAGCCGATGTGGGTTTACGACGTAGAGTCTCTGGTCTTCCTGGCGGTCAACCTGGCAACCGTTGGACAGTACGGCTATTCGCGTGATGAGTTTTTGCGGATGACCATCCTAGATATCCGCTCGGCCGAAGACGCCCCGGCATTGTTGGAAAATGCCACCCTGCAAGCTAAAGGACTAGAAAAGTCGACCAAGCGCAAACACCAAAAAAAGGACGGATCCATCATCGATGTCGAGATCAAGTCTATCGATCTGGACTGGTATGGGCATTCTGCCAGGCTGGTCTTGGCCACAGACATTAACGAGCGAGAGCGTCCGAAAAAACAGCTTGGCCAAAGCGAAGAATTCTACCACCATGCTGTCGAACAATCTCCAGATGCCTTGTTAGTTCATCGCCAAGGTGAAATTATCTTTGCGAACAAGGCCTGCCTTTCTATGTTCGGGGCCGGTTCCCCTGGTGAACTCGTCGGAAAGCAAATGTTTGATTTCATACACCCGGATGATCGCGAGGCCGTACGGCAGCGAATTCGAGAGCACGACCGTGACTTTACGAAAGTGCGTCACAACGAGACCAGAATAGTTGACCTAAATGGAAGGGAGATTTACGCGGAAGTAGCAGCCTGCTCCATCACCTATCTCGGGGAACCCGCGATGCAGGTGGCCTATCGAGATATCTCACAGCGGAAACGGGCAGAAAAGAGGCTATCGGAAAGTGAGGCGAGCCTCGCTGCCGCACAACGGCTGGCACACCTGGGCAGCTGGCAACGGGACCTTATTAATTTAGACGATTGGGAGCAGAATCCGTTGCGCTGGTCGGATGAGATGTTCCGAATTCTTGGTTATAGCGTTGGGGAGGTCGAACCATCGAGAGCAAACTTTGATCGCACCATTCATCCGGATGACCGAGATCGGATACGTGAAATTATGTCAGCGGCGATTCGCGAGAGAAGACCTTACCGTGCCGATTACCGAATTATCTTGCCTAACGGCACTCAACGCAATCTCTACTCGCAGGCCGACATAGTTTGCGACGAAAAGACTATGAAACCTGTGATGATGGTCGGGACCGTTCAGGATGTCACTGAACAGAAACTTGCGGAGGAAAGGTTCCGTGGGCTGCTGGAGGCGGCACCCGACGCGATCGTTATAGTGAACCGTGAAGGGAAGATAGTTCTGGTCAACAGGCAGACCGAGAAAATGTTCGGCTATACGCGCGAGGAGCTGTTAAACCGAGCTCTTGAGACACTAGTCCCCGAGGGCATGGGAGGCCAACTTAATGGTAATTGCGATGAGTTTTTCGCCAACGCTTGCGCGCGCCCGATGGGCGAGGGTCCGGAAATTCGTGGCCTGCGAAAAAACGGCAGTGAGTTCCCAACCGAGATAAGCCTAAGCCCGCTGGAAACCGAAGATGGGGTACTGATTGTAACAATCATTCGCGATGTTACAGAGCGCAAGAAGGCTGAAGAAAAATTTTATAAAGCGTTCCATGCAAACCCGGAGCCAATTACTATTGCCACCGTTTCGGATGGCCAGTACATCGATGTAAATGAAAGTTTCCTTCGCATCACCGGTTACCAGCGGGAAGAAATAGTGGGTCGGACCTCGCTCGGGGTAAAGATTTGGAAAGGGCCTGAGGATCGCGCCAAGTTTCTCGAGATACTCAAAAAACAAGGCTCACTACGCGATATGGAGACTACTTTTCTTACAAAGTCCGGTGAACAGCGCACAGGGATGATTTCGGCTGAGATTATCGATATGAACGGAGAGAAATGCGTTATCGCTATTGTCAAGGACTCCACGGATCAGAAGGCTTTACAGAAGCAGTTGCGCCAGGCGCAGAAGATGGAAGCTATCGGACAGCTCTCCGGTGGAATCGCACACGACTTTAATAACTTGTTGGCCGTGATCATTGGCTACTGCGAGGTGATTGAAGAGCGTTTGCCCCCCAATGATCCTCTGCAAAAAATGTGCGAGCAAGTGAAGAAAGCCGGACAAAGTGCAGCTTCACTAACCCGCCAGCTACTCGCTTTCAGCCGCCAGCAAGTGTTCGAACTAAAAATTTTGGATCTCAATGCAATTGTGCGCAATGTGGAGAAAATGCTACGGCGTTTGATTGGTGAGGATATAGATTTCAGCACCTCGTTGGAACCGGCCTGTGCAAACATAAAGGCGGATCAAGGACAAATCGAACAAGTCCTCGTAAACTTAGCCGTGAATGCAAGGGACGCCATGCCCCATGGTGGAAGGCTGCGGATTGAGACCTCCATCGTTGATTTGGATGAGGACTTCGCTCGACGACACTCGCCTCAAAAGGCGGGCCAATATGTGCTCTTGACGTTTTCCGATACCGGGATAGGAATGGATGCCGAAACCCAAGCCCACATTTTCGATCCGTTTTTTACGACTAAGGAATTCGGCAAAGGCACAGGGTTAGGGCTTTCGACCGTTTATGGAGTTGTGAGGCAAAGTGACGGCCATATCTGGGTATACAGCGAGCCGGGACACGGCACAACGTTCAAAATTTACTTGCCTCTGACCAGTCAACCGACCCGCGTTGAGAATTCAAGATCCAGGCTTACTGAACCTTTACGCGGCACAGAAACGATACTCCTTGTGGAAGACGCCGATGCCCTTCGAGAACTGACGCGGAGCTTGCTGGCCGAAAATGGATATACTGTGCTCGAAGCAGGGCGTCCTGAGCATGCAGTTGAAATTGCTCAAGGGTACAGTGGTCCGATTCATTTGCTACTCACCGATATGGTGATGCCAGGGATGAATGGGCGGGTCCTTGCAGACAGGTTAGCATCCATCAGACCTGAAATGAGAGTGGTGTTCATGTCGGGCTATACAGGTTTCACACATTCCGGGCTCATCGACTCTGACTTAATCCTTCTGCAAAAGCCCTTTACTAAGGACATCTTGCTTCGCAAGCTGCATGAGATCCTGTCATTGGAAGGTGAATTAAAGGGGAAATAATGACCGAAAGACATTCGCATTGAGTTGCAGAACCGCAGGAGGCGTTCTTTTTCCTGCGATGTTCACATTTAATGCCTCGCTTGCCCGGCCAACTCCAATTGTTGGTTCTTCACTTGCAACTCTGAGGGGTCCTTTACTCGGAATGTTGCCCGGAAACCGTCATGAGACAGAGAGCCAGATTCCGATAATCCAGTTCCATAAATGGGATTGTCAAAACTAACGCGTTCCCCACGACGGCAAGGCGCAGGATTGCAAGCATATTTGCGACTTAATGTGAATAGATTTGGGATGCCGAAACAGTTCGGATTCGGGCTTCTCAATTGACCGTGTACCAGTGGAACACAAAATTAGATTTGCCAAGTACAGGATATTCACTATCCTGAGTGCGGTGTAAAGTATACATAAGAGAGACGATTACAAAAAACCGAACGGGCAATGACAAACCTTACATCATCGCTCGCGCAATTCGAAGGCGTAAGGCGATTTTATGACGTTTTCATCCAAGGCTTTAACGCCAAATTCTCGCAGCGATCAAGATGATGATACAACCTCGCTGACTAAATCTTTTGGGATGCGGTTATTGCTTGTGGACGACGAGCACGCCCACCTGAAACTCCTGGGCGTGATGGTCGAACAGGGCGGGATGCCATGCAAAACTGCTCGGAGCGCCAAAGAGGCTCTCAACCTCCTGCAAATAGAACCCTTCGATGCGGTCATCGCTGATTTAAATATGCCCGGAGTCTCTGGTCTTGAGCTGTTAACGGAGATCAGGCTTCACTACCCCCACTTGGTCTTTTTGATGGCCACCGGAGTAGACGACGTTCAATTTGGCGTTCAAGCGATGCGTCTAGGCGCCGATGATTATCTTGTCAAACCATTACAGCTTGACATGCTCATCTTGAGCCTTGAGCGCGCCTTCCATAAAAAATGGCTGGAACAAAAGGTGGAACATTATCGGCAGAATCTCGAACAGTTGGTCTGCAATCGAACTGTGGAATTGCAAAATGCACTTGGACAGGTCGAGCAAAGCTACGCAGACACTTTGGACGCACTCGGGGCAGCCATCGACCTGCGTGATGGGCAGACTGCCGGACACTCCCGCCGCGTAGCCCTGTGGTCGATCAAGATACTGACAGAGATGCACGGCACCACTCAGCAACTCAAACATCTTGCGATGGGGGCCTGGCTACATGACATCGGGAAACTGGCGATCCCTGACGCAATTCTCTTGAAACCCGGCCCCCTCACTGACGAGGAACGAATGACCATGCAGGGGCACGTCCGGATTGGATATGACTTGGTCAAACGTGTCCTTTTCCTTGCTGACGCCGCAGAAATCATCCTCTCGCACCACGAACGCTGGGACGGCAGCGGTTACCCGCGGGGCCTTAAGGGACATGATATCCCGCTAAACGCGCGAATCTTTGCTGTAGTGGACACTGTTGACGCCATGACGTCGGACCGTCCGTATCGTTCCGCCCACCCGTTCCAAGAAGCTCGGAACCTGATTGAGCGTCAAGCGGGAATTCACTTTGATCCACAGGTGGCCAGTGTGTTCCTGGGCATTTCGACCGGAATCTGGGAAGATATTCGCGAACAAGCCTCGGCGATCAACTTCGGTGCAGCTTTCGCTGGCATACCCCCCGGGATTCCAGGAAACCCTCCCGAGTTTGAAAAACCTCAGACGAAGTGAAAAGGAGCAGCACTAGGGGAATCACCTGGAATTCCGCCGGCAGCGCACGAGAACCTTCCCCCGCGCAGATAGAGGTAATCATGACCAGTGTTCCCACAACGTCATCGAAGAGCAAGACGCAGATTCCGTCTGGTGATCAATCATGAGCCCCACAACCAGTGAGAGATCTCCATCCGGACACAACGTGTCATCCGGGACCCTCTCTACGAATTTTCTCAAGATGGAGCGGCACGAGTGGTGGCTATGGTCGGCTGCCGTATCAGTCACGCTGCTGCTGACCGCTGGCCTGGCTTCCTTTCTACTCCCAGGTTTGGTGGGAATCGAAAGCAATCATTCAACTTTTTTTTCTCTGCCGCAGGTCGTAAGGGGCCTGGTTGGACTCGTTCTAATATTCGATATTTACACGCTCTATCAGCAATTGCAGATCAATAGGATTCGCCGCAAATTGGTCCAGCGCGAAGAGCTATTCAGGCTCATCAGCGAAAATGCAGCTGATTTAATCGCGGTCGTCGACATTCACGGCAACCGAATTTACAACAGCCTTTCCTACGAGAAGGTTCTTGGATATACAGCGGAAGAATTAAGAAGCTCATCTCCCTTTGAACAGATCCATCCGGAAGACAGAGAACGCGTCATAGAGGCAGCTGCGGAAGCCCGTCGCACGGGGGTAGGGCGTCCGTTGGAGTACCGCATTCGCCACAAGGACGGCACATGGCGGGTGATGGAATCCACAGCGAGCGTGATCTGCAATTCCAAAGGCGAGCCCGAAAAAATTGTCATTGTGAATCGCGACATCACCGAGCGGAAGCGCGCGGAGCTGGCTCTCGAGCGATCGGAAACGGGCTTCCGCTCCGTGGTCGAAGATGCGCCCTATGGTATTTTCAAGGCGGATTTGACCGGGAAGCTCCTCATGGTCAATCCCGCCCTCGGAAAAATGCTGGGCTATATGTCGCAGGACGAATTGCTGGCGGTTAACCTCGCAAGCGGCATTTACCGTCATCCAACCGAGCATCAAAAAATAACTGAACTGTTTCTACGAGACCAGCATTTCAAGGGTGTAGAAGTCGAATGGAAGCGGAAAGATGGTGCCTTCATTACCGTGCGGTGCAGCGGCTGGCCGTCAAAAGACGAGAGCAGCGCCTCCATCGAAGTCTATGCTGAAGATGTAACGGACCGGCGGTTGCTGGAGCGGCAGCTCCGCATGGCACAGAAGATGGAGGCGGTCGGGCGGCTGTCGGGAGGAATCGCCCATGATTTCAACAACCTTCTTGGCGTCGTCATCGGTTACATCCAAGTGATAAAGCGCACTCTGGTCCCCGGACAGCCGTCGTTTGAATACGCAGAAGAAATCGAGAAGGCCGGTCAGCGCGCTGTGTCATTGACGCGGCAGCTTTTGGCGTTCAGCCGTCAACAGGTTTTGGAACCGGTCATTTTGAACCTGAATACGCTGGTGTCTGAAATGGAAAAGATGCTGCCCCGTTTAATCGGAGAAGACATACACCTGAGTTTGATTCTCGACCCTCTTATCGGGCAGGTCATAGCGGACCCCGGACAAATCGAACAAGTCGTGATGAATCTGGCCGTAAACGCGCGGGATGCCATGCCGGATGGGGGTGAATTGACAATTCAAACGGCTAACGCGGAACTCGATGCGCTATTTGCCAGAGAGCATCCTGGTTCGCTCCCAGGGATGTACGTAATGCTGGCCGTCGCGGATACTGGCACAGGGATGGACCCTGAAACCCAGGCGCAAATTTTCGAACCGTTCTTTACGACCAAGGGGCGAGACAAAGGAACTGGACTTGGTCTCGCAACTGTTTATGGGGTGGTGAAACAAAGTAATGGCTACATCGCAGTTGAATCGGAGAAAGGAAAGGGCGCCTTATTCAAGGTATACCTACCACGTATCGAACAACCTGTTCCTACTAGAATTGAAGGCAGCCAGACGCCACTGACCGTACATGGATCGGAGACTATCTTGCTGGTGGAAGACGCGGAGCCCCTGCGGCTGTTAGCGGAGTTGTTTCTCAAGGAAAATGGATATCAAGTCCTGACGGCAGCGGACGGAGCTGAGGCTGAGCAGATAGCCGCGCAAACCACCGGCCCCATTCACATGCTCCTTACGGACGTAGTCATGCCCGGGATAAACGGGCGGGTACTCGCGGAGCGACTAGCTCCCCGAAATCCAGAGATGAAGGTGCTCTACATGTCCGGTTACACCGACAGCTTTATCGCCGGCCATGGGGTCCTTGAGGAGGGTATCCACTTATTACATAAACCCTTCACTGAGGAAGCGCTGATGCGCAAAGTCCGAGGGGTACTGGATGCAGGTAAAGAAACGAAAGAAACAGTCAGTCTTAGTGGCTCGGAAACAGCGGGCGGTCGCCGAAATTGAAGTCAGATAGAGCAAAGAGGAGGCAATTGCACCATGGAGAAATTGTTAATCGTTGATGATGAGGAGGCCATGCGCCGTCTTCTGCGAATAAATCTCGCAGATCGCTACGAGATCATCGATTCGGGGAATTCGGAACAAGCCCTTGCCATGGCCATGCAGGGCAAACCAAATGCCATCCTACTCGATCTAAGAATGCCCAACTATTCCGGCTTCGAACTTTGCCGAACATTCAAATCCATGACTTCCACGCAGTTGATACCGATCATCATCATCAGTGGAGAGGGGGGTGCAACGACAAAATTATTTTGCAAGGAGCTCGGGGCATCGGCGTACTTCGAGAAACCAGTTGATTTTGACGCGTTGCGGGCCGGCTTGGTAAAGGTGTTGCGCGCCACCCAGCCCGAGCGCAGAAGTGAAGTGCGGGTTCACTTGCGAGTCATGTTGAAGCTAAAAGGAGCCGATATCAACGAAAAGTCATTCGAGGAAATTAGCACTACGGAAAACGTTTGTAAAAGCGGGTTCTTTTGTGGATGTACGGCAGTACTGGCTGCGGATTCCACGATTGAGGTGTATCTGATCGGCGGAGGAACGAAGTTCGTTGGCAAAGCACGTGTAATCAGGGCCGAGGGGAACGACACCCCGTATCCACGTTATGCGTTCCGATTCATACAGAAAGTAGGCGATTGGATTCTGCAGTAGTGCCCTCATGCCGCTTGGCGAGGCAGTTGATGCACGCCTAGATAGACTCAGCGATATTGAAAAGCCTGATTGTGCTTACGTCGTAACGAGAGTAAGACAGGACGTGATTTAGCTCTTTCCGGAATGGAACACTAGGTAATAATCGCATATTGCCCATGACGCATTATCGTAATGCCACAATCTGAGAAAGTGACGAGCAAGACCAGCCAAGAAATGACTGGGGTTACGAAATACCTAGACTGATGCGTCGCATCATCGATAAGGCCGAAATATTATGTTGGCCAATCCCGCTATATTTAACCGATCTAGTTTATCTTTTGGAACTCCGGCCTGCGCGTTGTGACCTGCGTCACGTCCTGGTTGGCACCTCACATTCATAATCGTTAAATAAGCCGCCTCACTCCAGAGAGGTGATAATCGACGCATTTGAGGCAAAGGTCTCAACGCAAAGAGCCAGGATCACTGAGGAGTTTTTGCGAGCACGGGTTGAAGCCTCAGTTGGGACTGAAAATCACGAATCAGATGCCAGTGGGAGCATAACGATGACGAATCAATGCGAAACGGAACACGAGTTTCAGGGAAGATCGATAACCGAAGTGTATTTGTGGCGAGCGGTGATTTTTGCTGCGATTCAAGAGTGGAGGTTCGGACCGCTGCGACTGAAGCGACAGGCCAAAGACTACCTTTTCCAAGACAATATTGACTTTGCGTTCGTCTGTCAATCGGCCGAAATAGATGTCGGACAACTACGCGCAAGACTTGCGAAGTTGCAAGACCAGACAGGTCCCACCGATTGCCCTATCGCGGCCTGATCGCGCCTAGCACAAATGGGAACGGCAAACGAATTTTCGAGCCGAACGAAATAGTGACAAAGATGGTAGGATATGCCGCGATATCGGGAACTTTCTGTTGCCTGCTTGGTTGAGTCGTATTGGGAGCTGATGAGCGAGGACTATTTCGCCATTCTCAAAGGCGCTGACTTTACAGAGTGGAGCGTTGTTGTGGTTTACTTTTGGTAACCGCTGGCCTTTGGTTGTGGACTGGGTACAACAATTTCAAATTATCGGACCTTCCGCTCAAGAAAACATCCATAGATACGTTAAGTGAAGTGCCTTTTATGTAACTTCCTAAAACAAGTTTCTCTCATTCACGATACATCCCAGTTTATTATGCTTAACACTAATCTGTGATGCTACGGTTGGCGCGTCCATTGACTGGCTGAATGGGAAGCAATTTTAAATCAGCCTAGGCCGAAAACCGATCGCTCTCTGGGCCGGATCGATTTGCATCTTGACCCTGGGAAACAAAACAGGTGTGTTGCCGGTTGAAGTGCTAATGAGTTCTGGTTCTGACGCAGGAAATTACGTCAGCAAGTGTCTCCGGCAAACGTCCTCTAGAAGTTCTTGGCCTTGAAGATGACTTTGCGGATTTTGAGCTATGGATGAGTGCGCTTGCGAAGGCGGAGATGTAGTCCCGCTCCGATCCGGCGAAGACGCTGAAGGAGTTTACTGAAAAGCCCGCGGCCCAACCTTACGACGTTACCCTGCCGGGCCGGTTTTTTCCCCGATCCCGCATGAAACCGATGGGAGTAAAGTTGATCAAAAACGTCCATGAAAGGATCCTTGGACTGGCATGAGAGGAACTTCATCAGTTTCGCGGATGGTCCGATACTATGGACTCGCATTAGTTTTTGTTGCAGCTGCGCTTGGTCTATCGCTGCTGCTTCAACCCTTCGTTCCACAAGGTTTTGTTTATCTCTTCTTGACGGCCGTAGTGACCAGCGCCTGGTTTGGCAAAAGTGGGCCTGGATTGTTCGCCGTGGTTCTGGCGTCGCTGACTTTGGATTACTTCTTCTTACTTCCGCTTCATACCCTGGGAATCAGCTGGGAAGCCTGGCCGTATTTCTTTCCGTTCTTGCTGAGTGCCCTTGCCGCCGCCTGGATGAGCTCTACGATTAAGCGCGCAGCGGAGAAGTCCCGCTTACAAAGCACGGCTTTTAACGCGGCGTCGAGCGCGATTGTAATAACCGATGCTCATGGCACGATTCAATGGGTTAATCCCGCGTTTACCAAGCTCACTGGTTACCCGCTGGAAGAAGCGGTCGGTCAGAATCCGCGCATTTTGAAATCTGGCCGCCAGGACGAAGCCTTTTACCAGAATCTTTGGAACACGATTCTTGCAGGAAAGATATGGTCTGGTGAAATCACAAATCTCAAAAAGGACGGGGAGTCTTATATTGAAGAGATGACCATTGCTCCCGTTCGTTCTGAACACGGCGAGATCACCAATTTCGTAGCGATCAAACAAGATCTTTCAGAGCGCAAGCAAGCCGAATTAAAACTGTATGCAAGCGAAGAGCAATTCCGACAGCTGGCCGAAAACATCCATGAGGTTTTTTTTGTCGTGGAACCAGATCCAGTCCAGATTGTTTTCCTCAGCCCAGCTTACGAAGAAGTCTGGGGAAGACCGCGACGGGAAGCATATGACCGGCCAGCTGCATGGATTGAGTCTGTCCACCCTGCTGACCGCGAAGAGGTTGGGCGCTTCTTTGGAGTCACCGTGCGGGGCGTTCAGTCCGAGATGGCATACCGCATCATCCGCCCCGACGGCTCACTTCGCTGGATCGAGGCGCGCAGTTTTCCAGTACGTGACGCAGCAGGCAAGCTCATCCGGATTGTCGGAATTGCTGAAGATACAACGGATCGCAGGGCTACCCATGAAAAACTAAAGCTCGCATTAGAGGAATTGAAAGAACAGACCCAAGACACTGCCAAACTTGCGGAACTGGTGGACGCTCTGCAATCGTGCAACAGCACTGATGAAGCCTTCAAGATCATCGGAGTTACTTTACAAAATATGCTGCCGTCCACGGCAGGGGCATTGTATATCACCAGTCCTTCGCGCAACGTCGTGGAAATGGTCGCCAACTGGGGTGAAGTTCGCGACTTTGAAAAGGCATTTTCCCCGGATGACTGCTGGGCGCTTCGACGTGGCAGGGCACATCGGGTGAAGGATTCGGGTTCGCCACTGCGGTGCGCCCACGCAAGCAAATCTCTTGCAAATAGCTATGTATGTCTGCCGCTGGCGGCACAAGGTGAAACGTTGGGCATGCTTCACATTGAGAATCATTCCGAGCCTGCCGGCCCTGCGGCGGAATCCGGATACGACCCCGTGCAGATTCTGGAGCGACAAGCAACCGCCATAGGCGAGCGCATCTCTTTGGCGCTCGCGAATCTACGACTTCGCGAGGTTCTTCGGGGCCAATCCATCCGGGATCCACTGACGGGGCTTTTCAATCGCCGCTTCATGGAGGAGTCCTTGGATCGTGAGCTGCGACGAGCAGTACGAGGTAAGCTTCCGGTGGCCTTAATGATGGTGGATATTGATCATTTCAAGCGCTTCAACGACACGTTCGGGCATCAAGCCGGAGACGCACTTTTGCGTGCTTTGGGAAACCTTCTGAAAGAGACTACTCGCGGCCAGGATGTGGTTTGCCGATACGGTGGAGAGGAATTCGCATTTGTTCTCGCGGGTGCATCCCTTGAACCTGCCCGGAAGCGAGCGGAATTGCTGCGGGAAGAAATGAAACAGTTAAACGTACGGCATGGCGGGCAACTGTTAGGAGCGGTGACAATCTCAATTGGGATCGCCGCATTCCCTGATGATGGCGATACTGCCGAGCAGTTGCTGAAAGCTGCCGACGATGCCCTATATCGGGCCAAGGAAGAAGGGCGCGACCGAATTGTCGTCGCGTGAAGTTTCAGAAGTTCTATTCAACGATTTGGCAGCTCGGATTTCTCATCGGGATTAGGGAAAATTGGTTGAATGGAAGTAGAAAAAGGCTGCGCTCTCGAGGATAACTGCGTTGATCAGGACGGTGTGATGCAGAGTGGAGATGGCCTTTTCCATGACGGAGCGTAACCAGAGCGCGTTTTCGTGTGAAGCATATTTTTCGCGGCGAGTGGTGGCACAGTTCGAGGGGGGCCAGATGACCACGGACGGGCCGTTGCTGTTGCGCGAAGCGCATCGCAAGACCGGCTTGCCGAAAGACGTGGCGGGATGTTTTACCGACGCGCGCGATCCCAGCGGGTCGAGCATTAGCTGGGCGAGATGCTGGCGGGCAAGAGCACGCTAGTCCGGTTGGAACTTACTCCGGGGTGATCGCCTCTGCAAGATTCCATGCCAATCAATTGCACCTCTAAATTCGCGGTGGAGGCCAGCAGTTGCGTGCTAGAACATTTCTTGCGGATCACCGCCTGCCAGTCGAATCCAATCCCACCAAACGAAACACTGGCTTAACCAAATCGATGCTGAGCATGTGTAGTTTCATGGTTTGCCTCCTTCCGCGCAGTCTGCGCGGTTACAAAATTCATGCGCCGGACCATCTCGTTATGTGGGAATCCTGATAAATCTTATCGGAATATGGCCTAGGGTGCCCCTGACCTGATGGAGTTTTTGTACCACGGCGTGTGAGAGAGTTTATGTACTGATCGCTCTCGCGAAGGTCTTGGATGGCTCGTTCGCGTTCATCGCGGGTTGTTTTTTCTTCTAAAGCTCGGCGGACGCCTAATGGCAAGCGGATCAGGCGATCCTTAAAGATGTAGTCGGCTACGCCCTCCCTGATAAGATCGACTGCAGCTTCTTGTCCCAGTGTGCCGGTCACTAAAATTAAGGAAATATCCCTTCCGCTCTTCTTGAGCAAGTGAAAAACCTCTACACCGCTCCAGGTCGGAATGCGGAAGTCGGACAATATCAGGTCGTAGTCGTAAGATTGGAGCCTTGCAGCGAAACCTTCTTCCGTGTCAACTGCGTCTGCATGAAGGTCGAACCCTGCTTTTTTCAGTTCCTGAGTGCAAAGCTCAACGTCCCGCGGATTGTCTTCGAGAATAAGAACACGCAAGGGTATCGAGATGGAATGCCCACCTGAATTGGAGGCCGTTCGATCGCGAATACCTTTATCCGCCTGTTTCGCTCAAGTCATTTTTTGGCAAATGCATTGGGTGGCGGCGACTGATTCACCACCAACCAGTAGAGTCCTAACTGCTTTACTGTGTCCCGGAACTGGTTGAAATCCACTGGCTTCTGAATATAGCTATTGACACCCAACTTATAGCTGTCCACTAGGTCCCGATCCTCCTTTGAGGATGTGAGTATGGCCACCGGGATTGCCTGCGTGTGCATGTCATTCTTAATCGACCGCAATACTTCCAATCCGTCGATCTTGGGAAGTTTCAAATCGAGGACCACGAGTTTCGGCGGGTGATCGAAAGAACGATGGCTGTAAGCTCCCCGACAGAATAGGAAATCGAGAGCTTCCTCGCCATCGCGAGCGACGTGAATACGGTTACACAGGTTTTCCTTTCGGAGCGCGAGTAGAGTCAACTCCACGTCCTTCGGATTGTCTTCAACCAGGAGTATTTCGGGTTCGTCTGACATCACTGTGAACCTCCATCGGTGCAGGGGGCAGGCGCGTTCGTCCCTAACGTGAAATAAAACGTGGCTCCCGTATTAAGTTCCGCCTCTGCCCAGATCCGTCCTCCATGCTTCTGGACGATGCGCTGGACCGTGGCCAAACCTACCCCCGTCCCTTCAAAGTCTTCCTGACGGTGTAGGCGCTGAAACACTCCGAACAGCTTGTCGCTGTACTTCATGCTAAAGCCAACGCCATTGTCGCGGACGTAGGTCACTGTCTGGCCGGCAATAAGTTTCTGACCTACCTCGATGACCGCGTGCGGGCGAGTGCGTGTGAATTTGATGGCGTTCGAGAGTAAGTTGACAAAAACCTGTTTCACTAGGACAGGGTCGCACTCGACAAACGGCAAACCGGCTATCTTCCACTCAATTTCCCGGTCCTTTACTTCCGACTTGAGATTCTTCACTGCTTCATCGACCAACGAACTCAGCCCGGACACTTGCAGGTTCAGTTCTTTGCGGGCCACACGGGAAAGATTTAGCAAATCGTCGACCATTTCACCCATGTTGCGTGTGCTGTCCTGAATGGATTCCAGGTAATGCCCCGCGCCTTCGTCTAGGGAAGCGCCCAGTTGTTCAGCTAGAAGCTTGGAATAGCCATCAATGTGGCGGAGAGGGGCGCGAAGATCGTGAGCGACAGAATAGGCGAATGCCTCGAGCTCTTTGTTGGCCGCTGCCAGTTCGGCAGTGCGCTCCGTTACCCGGCGTTCCAGCTCCACGTTCAATTTCTTAACCTCTTCGGTTTTCTTGCGTTCTGTGATGTCGCGGATCGCGCTGGAAACTAGCACGCCCTCCTCGGTCTCTAGCGGGCTGAGGCTGATTTCGACCTGGAACTCGGTGCCGTCCTTTCGTAAGCCAAACAATTCCAGGGCCGCACCCATCGGGCGCACTCGAGGATCAGCAAAAAAACCGGTACGATGGCCGGGATGTTTCCCTCGGAAGCGTTCGGGAATCAAGATCTCTATGGATTGATGTAGTAATTCCACTCGCTTATAGCCAAAGAGCTTCTCAGTCTGCGCATTTACCAGCACAATTGTGCCTTGCTGGTTGACCACCACCATTGCGTCCGGTGCGGCCTCAAGCAAACCCCGAAATTTGTCCTCGGCTCGTTTGCGCCGCGTGTCATCGCGCGAAACCTTCGCAAATCCAAGCAGCTTTCCGGACCCGTCGCGCAGAGCCGAAATGACAACATTGGCCCAAAACCGCGAGCCGTCCTTTCTTACTCGCCATCCTTCGTCTTCGAACCGACCACTCGCGGCCGCGCTCTCCAGTTCCCTGGTAGGTTTCCCGGATTCGATATCTTCACTTGGATAGAAGCAGGAGAAATGACGACCGAGAATTTCCTCGGAGCAGTAACCCTTAATCCGCTCTGCTCCGGTGTTCCAGCTAACGACCTGCCCTGCTGGGTCCAACATGAAAATGGCATAGTCCTTCACACCATTTACCAGCAGACGGAATAGTTCCTCAGTGCCGTGCAACTCCCCTAATGTTTCCTCGGTTCTCTTAGCGTTTTTCGAGCCAGTAGCTTGCGACCCAGTATCGGGATCGGCGCGTCGCTCTTTCGTGTCATGTCCGTGTGTGAGTGTTTTCATCCGATTCAAGATTCCAAGAACTTAAGCGCTCAGGATTCAGAAAAAAAAGAGGAGGGGGATCAAGCGCTCCCGCAAAAATCTATACTCATATCTTATGCAACGATTGTTATCCAAACTGGTGAGGCTGCGGGAGAAATGAACTAAAGATGTTCACTAATGGTATACGCCAGACACTTTCCCGCCGAGGAGCTCGTTTCTGCTGGAGGTTCCCGGGCCCGCAGTTCGCGGGGCGGCGCCCGTCGCTTCGCGCTGCCCCACTATAATCCTGGCTTCTACTCACGAAGTGGACTTCGACATGGCTCTCTCGATTAATTGTACTTGTGGGCTCATATCCGGCCAAGTCCGGCGTTCTCAATGGGTCGTTGCAACGCCTAGTCAAAGCCTTCTTGTAAGAGCCTAGGAACCTGATTCTGTTAGCCAGCATCAATATCAAACAAAACAAAAGCCCTGCTTAGGTTCTGATTGAACGGTGCCATCCTGATTGATGCTCGATGAAAAATTCTGTTAGATCAAATGGTTATAGGGTGTCGCATCGACCAGTTGAGCTGGCAGGGATTACGGGAAACTGGCTTCTTACCGCGACCCGGTCAGGGCAGCCCCATTCCTATACCAGCCGCAAGCACGATCCTACCTGAAGGGGATTGTGCGCCGAAACTTCACTGCAACGTCTTCGTCAACGCTCATGTCCGCCCTAGCTATCTTATTGCGTTCCATTTCATTCCGAAGTGCAGCCGCACGTTCCGCCGATAATCCACACATCATAAAATGCGCCTCCACTGCTTCACGGTCCTTGGCTTGAACTGGGCATGCTTTCCCCAAACGCACGCTTGGAAGCGCGAGGCCTGTGTGGGTGACGTAATTTAGAGTGTGTAAAAAGAAAGAGGGTGTAGGTTTTGTTGTGACGAGCAACAAAATCTCCAGTAAAGGAGCCTACACCCAAATGCGG
>Ga0210396_10000568_pt1 | contig 47527 bp, 37 predicted proteins | sample IncBWH17OmetaG_FD_155466 | JGI IMG/M metagenome (GOLD analysis project Ga0210396, IMG submission 155466) | Forest soil microbial communities from Barre Woods Harvard Forest LTER site, Petersham, Massachusetts, United States - Inc-BW-H-17-O ... | reverse complement strand
TATTTCACCGGTTTGGTACAGTGTTATGGCGCGCAAAGGCTTCTTCCCGGTTAACGAACTGGCTACATTCCGCAAACTGAATTCGAGACTACAGGGACATCCTGCCACAGCCGAGCATTTGCCGGGTGTACGCATAGCATCAGGCTCTTTAGGCCAGGGCTTATCGGTTGCAGTAGGTGCAGCCCTTGCCAAGAAACTGAATAACGATACTCATTTCATTTATAGCCTTCATGGTGATGGTGAGTTACAGGAAGGACAGATTTGGGAAGCAGCCATGTATGCAGCCGCTAAAAAAGTAGACAATCTTATTTCAACCATCGATGTTAACAATGCCCAGATAGATGGCAAAACGACCGATGTATTGCCAATGGGTGACTTAAACGCCAAGTGGACCTCTTTTGGATGGGATGTGATTGAATTACTTAACGGTAACGATATTGAAGAAGTAATAGCTACTCTTAAAAAAGCGCAAGAACACACAGGCAAAGGCAAACCGGTAATGATATTAATGCATACCAAAATGGGCTTTGGTGTTGATTTTATGCACGACAGCTACAAATGGCATGGTACCACCACCAACCCCGAACAAACTGAAAAAGCACTTGCCCAACTGGAACAAACATTGGGAGATTACTAGTATAGCGTGAAGAAAGTCAGTAAAATAATTATTGCAGTTTTATTCTTTACTATCTTGGTGCCACAATTACAGGCGCAAGTACCGACTATTAGGGTGTTGTTCATATTTGATGCATCGAACAGTATGTATGAGCAATGGGACCATACCCCCAAAATTGAGACTGCAAAGAAGGTACTCGTGGAATTGGTTGATAGCCTCCGCACCATTCCTAACTTGCAAATGGCATTAAGAACACTGGGAGCTGATTATCCACTATACCCTAAGCGTAACTGCGAAGACACTCGTTTAGTAGTTCCTTTTTCACAAGGCAACTGGCAGGACATCGAATCGCAGATAAAAGCCATAGAGCCTAAAGGCACCACACCCATTACATATACTCTAGAAAAATGTGTAGATGATTTTACCACCTGCAATAATTGCCGCAACGTTATTATTTTAATTACCGATGGTATTGAAGAATGTGGTGGCGACCCTTGTGATGCAGCCAAAGAAATGGAGAAGAAAGGTATTATACTTAAACCTTTTGTAATTGGTATTGGAAAGGAAGATTTCAGTTCCGCCTATACCTGTGTTGGAAAATTCTTTGATGTAAAAAAAGAAGATGATTTCAGGAATATTTTGAAAGTAGTAATATCTCAGGCATTGAACAACACCACTGCACAGGTAAACCTCCTGGATGTAGAAGGCAGAGCCAGCGAAACAGATGTAGCCATGACCTTTTATGATGAGAATTCCGGCGGCAGGATATATAACTTCATGCATACTATTAACGATGCCGGTAACCCTGATACTATTACCCTCGATCCAAACCGGACATATCACTTGGTGGTTCACACAATCCCTGAAGTAGATAAACACAATGTAACTCTGGTAACAGGCAAGCATAACATAATTGCCATAAAAGCCCCACAAGGCTATTTGCACCTGGTTATGGATGGAGATGATGAATACAAAGCATTATATGCCATTGTAAGGAAAGAGAATGATATGCAAACCCTGAATGTGCAGGGAGTAGAATCAACAGGGAAGTATATTGTGGGTAAATATGATCTTGAAATATTAACTATGCCACGAATGTACGTACCAGGAGTTAAGGTAACTGAGAACACTACCACAACCGTAAAAATTCCGCAGGCCGGTTTTGTAAGCATTACCAAGCCCGGTGCGGGCCCCATAAGTATTTATGCCGAAGACGCTGGTAAAATGCAATGGGTTTGCAATTTGGATGTAAATCCCATTCAACAGAATGTTATTCTGCAACCGGGCCGTTACCATGCTATTTACCGCTCACTTAATATTAAGCAAACTATTTATACCGTAGATAAAACATTTGATGTTAAACCCGGTGTATCAACAACTGTAATTCTTTAAAAGCAATTTCATTACTATGACAAAATATACTTACACCGAAAAGAAAGATACCCGTTCAGGGTTTGGTGCCGGCCTGCTCGAAATGGGCAAGAAGAATCCTAAGGTAGTTGCACTCTGTGCCGACCTTACCGGATCCTTGAAGATGGATGCCTTTGAGAAGGAATTCCCTAAACGATTCTTCCAGGTGGGTATTGCCGAAGCCAACATGATTGGTATTGCAGCGGGATTGACCATTGGCGGGTATATACCCTACACCGGTACATTCGCTAACTTCTCAACCGGAAGGGTATATGACCAAATACGCCAGTCGGTTGCTTACTCAAATAAAAATGTAAAAATTTGTGCATCACATGCCGGGCTTACCCTTGGGGAAGATGGTGCAACCCACCAGATATTGGAAGACATAGGCTTAATGAAAATGCTGCCTAATATGGTAGTTATAAATCCTTGCGATTTTAACCAAACCAAGGCTGCAACCATAGCAATTGCTAACCATATAGGCCCTGTTTACCTGCGCTTTGGCAGGCCTTCAGTTCCAATATTCACTCCTGCCGACCAGGTATTTGAAATTGGCAAAGCCATAACCTTTACCGAAGGCAGCGATGTAAGTATTTTTGCTACCGGCCATTTAGTTTGGAAAGCGTTAGAAGCTGCAGAAGCATTGCAACAAAAAGGTGTTTCGGCTGAAGTGATAAATATTCATACCATAAAACCACTCGATGCGGCTGCTATATTAAGGTCAGTAAAAAAGACCAAATGTGTTGTAACAGCTGAAGAACACCAGATGAATGGCGGATTAGGAGACAGTATTGCACAATTATTAGCGAGAGAATACCCTTCTGTTATGGAAATGGTTGCTGTAAAAGATAGCTTCGGAGAAAGCGGTACACCTGATGAACTCATGCGCAAATATGGCCTTGATACACCTGATATTATTAAGGCAGCTGAAAAGGTTATTGCACGCAAAATGGTGGAGTGCGAGAGATAGGCTATTTCTTGTAACAATCCTTATATTTGTAGGTATCTAACCTGCTAAACTTATCCTGATGCCTCGCATAGCTGTTTTCCCGGGTTCTTTCGATCCTGTTACCAAAGGGCACGAATCAATAGTATTGAGGGCATTACCCTTATTTGATACTATTATTGTTGCCATAGGCAACAACTCCAGCAAATCGTATATGTTCCCGCTTGAAAAGAGGAAAGAATGGCTAAAACAAACATTTGCGGCCCATAAGCAAATACAGGTAGAAGAATATGCCGGCCTTACCGTTGATTTTTGCAAGAGCAAGAACGCCAAGTACATATTAAGAGGCATCCGCACCCCAGGCGACTATGAATTTGAGAGCAATATTGCCCAAATGAATAAAATGATGCAGGCCGATATTGAAAGCATTTTTATGCTTACCCTCCCCGAGCATGTGGCAGTTAGCTCTACCATTGTACGCGATATTTTCAAACATGGCGGCGACATTAAACAATTTATTCCTTCCGGTATAGTTTTAGAGTAATATGGGGAGGTTAAAAAAACACTTGGTTCTCAGTTTCTGTCTTATATCGCTATTGGCTTTTAGCCAACCTGTGATAATAGAAGGCAATGCTAATACTTATAAAGGCAAAACCATTTCGGCTTATACATATCAGGATCTTATTACTAATACGCCTTTGGTAATAGCATCAGATAAAGTGAACGACAGCGGGCACTTTTACCTGAAGATACCCAATGTAACTACTCCTCAATATTATTACCTGAATATTGAAAACTACAACGGTTCCATTTACCTTACTCCTGGCACTACTTATGAAGTCAACTTCCCTCCGCCAGATAGTTTGCATTACCAAAACCCATTTGTATCTCACCCTATTGACCTGGTGTTTTTGAATTGCAAACAAACCGACATCAACAGTATGGTTATTGATTTTAATGAGCAGTGGGACCTGTTCTGGAGAAAATACTACACCTATTTTGTGCGTAAAGAAGCTAATGCAGTGTTAGATAGCTTCAGGATAACTATGATACAGCGTTATGTGGATGTAAAGAACACTTACTTTAAAGGGTACCTCGATTACACCATTGCAGAGATTGAGATAAATATTCTGATAGGGACGAAAACACTGGGTAATAAATACCTGAAGGGTAAGCCTGTACTCTACCACAACTATGAGTATATGAAATTCTTTAACGATTATTTTAAAGACTACCTGAGCCAGTTTGCCAATGAACGAGTGAGTGAAGGGGATGACGTAAATAAGTTCATCAAGGCTAACGACTATCCCAACCTGATGGAAGTCCTGAAAATAAATCCTGTTCTTCGGAGTAACGATTCACTCTGCGAATTGGTGCTATTAAAAGGCTTGTATGAAGTGTATTATAGCGGAGATTATGAAAAAGAAAACATTAAAGCTATTTTAAAGAACATAGCTGCGCTCAGTAAAATAGATGAGGATAAAGTAATTGCAAAGAATATTCTGAATTCTTTTTCGGATGTTGAAAGCGGCAACCCTGCACCGGAATTTACCTTGAAAGATTCGCAGGGAGAACCCACCAGCCTGATCGATTTCAGGGGCAAGTATCTTTACTTGTGTTTTTTTAAGAGTTCAATAACCGAATGTGTGAGCGAAATGGATGTGATGTCGGCTATTCGCAGGCAATATGGTAAAAAGATAACCTTTGTATGTATATCGGAAGATGATAATATAGCGGACCTTCAGAAATTCCTGGATAAGAACAAAATATACAACTGGCAGTTTTTATATGATGACGGGCAGAAAGTACTTAAGCAATACGGAGTAAAATTATTGCCTGAATTTTTCCTTATCAACCCTAAAGGCCAGTTCTTAAGATCGCCTGCCGATTCACCCAGCCATGGCATACAGGAAATATTTGACCAGATAATGGCACACAGTAAAAAATAAAATATCTATTCATGAAAAAAACTTACCCGCTTGTTTTAGCATTAGCGCTTACGTTTGGAATAAATGCCCAAAAGCGAAACATTACCCTTGACGAAATATGGAACCAGTATAAGTTTGCTTCGAAAGGCATTGATGAATTAAAATCGACCTCTGATGGCGATCATTATACATCGCTTGACCAAAGCGGTTCGGGGCAAGCAATTGTAAAATATAGTTATGCCACAGGTAAAGCAACCGACACGTTGCTTACCACAACGGATATAATGAAAGCGAATAATGGCAAAGGATTTTATCTTCAAACCTACGAACTTGGCCCTGGTGAAAAAAGTATACTCATTGGTTCAGCAGGTGAAAAAATTTACCGCCACTCCACCATTTACAAATATTACATCTGGAACAAAGAGAATAAAACCTTAACTCCTTTAATGCAAGGAGAGAAAGAAGTGTATGCCACCATATCGCCTGATGGGAATATGGCTGCTTTTATTTATAAGAGCGATCTATTTATTAAAAACCTGGCCGATGGCAAAATAACCCGCATAACACTAGATGGCAGCAATGAAATATTTAATGGAATAAGTGACTGGGTATATGAAGAAGAATATGCACTCACACGTTCCTATTTCTGGTCACCCGATAGTAAGTCAATTGCTTACTACCATTTTGATGACAGTAAAGTAACTACATTCTCGATGAATGAGTATCACGATTCATTATATCCGAGTGTTTATAGTTTCAAGTATCCTAAAGCCGGTACAACAAACCCTACCGTTACTGTTCATGTATACAAAATCCCCCAGGGCAATGATTCTTTAAGATATACAGCCGGAAAGATAATTGATATTAAAACTCCGAAAAACTATGAATACACTCCCCGTGTTACGTGGACCAAGGACCCGAATATTCTTTCAGTCCAATATATGGACAGACACCAGGATACGCTTGTGCTTACACTTGCCAATTTAAGTACAGGTATTGCAAAACCTATACTTACTGAGGGAAGCAAGACCTATATCGACATCAACGATGCATTGACCTTTATCAATAACAACAAAGAATTCATCTGGATGGATGATAATGACGGGTACAATCATTTCTATCGTTACTCTATTGATGGCAAACAGCTAAGCCAGATAACAAAAGGCAAATGGGATGTAATAGACATAAAAGGCATTGACGAAAAAACACAAACTATTTATTACATCTCTGCAGAAACATCTGCTATCGACAGGGACCTCTATTCTATCAACTGGGATGGGAAGAACAAGAAGAAGCTTTCAACCTTGACCGGTTTTAACGATGCTGATTTCAGTACCAGCTTCCATTATTACATCAACACTTATTCTGATGCTAACCGCCCGGGCCTTACCACACTCGATAGCAGCAACGGCAAGCAAATACGTGTATTGGAAGACAACAAAGACCTAATAGATACACTCAACCTCTACAACTTAAGCAAACAAACTTTTTTCACCTTTACCACCAGCCAGGGTAATAACCTGAATGGCTACATGGTAAAGCCACCAGATTTTGATTCAACAAAAAAGTATCCTGTGCTTATGTTTGTTTACGGAGGGCCGGGAAGCAACACCGTGAATAACGAATGGAATGGATTTGACGGCATGTGGTTCCAGATGCTGGCAGAAAAAGGATATATTATTGTGTCTATTGATAACCGTGGTACTTTGGCCAGAGGTTCTGAATTTAAAAAATGCACCTATTTGCACCTGGGTAAATATGAAGTAGAGGATCAGATTGAAGGTGCTAAATATATGGCATCAAAATCGTGCGTCGATAATACACGTATTGGTATTTGGGGTTGGAGCTACGGCGGCTATATGGCAGCCATGTGCATTAGCAAAGCAGCAAAATATTTTAAAACTGCCATATCTGTGGCACCGGTTATCGACTGGCGTTTTTACGATAGTATATATACAGAGCGTTACATGCGCACCCCACAAGAGAACCATGATGGTTACTTTGATAGCTCACCTATAAACTTTGCCAACGAAGTAAAAGGCCATTACATGTTAATAGCCGGAACAGGTGATGATAATGTGCATTTCCAGAATAGTATTGAGTGGATACGTGCCTTACAAAAAGCTAATGCACATTTTTCGCTGATGATATACCCAGACAAGAACCATAGTATCTATGGTGGCAATACACGATTTTATCTTTTTAATGACCTGACAGATTTCATTACAAATAATTTGTAAGATAGCCTAGCTGTATCGCAGGGTGCGAACAGGTGTGATGCGCGAAACAATAAAGGAAGGCAATATAAGCATGAGCATACATGCCAGGAAGGCTCCAATGTTGAGCGCAAGAACGTAAACCCAGCTAAAGTGAATAGGTACATAGGGCACATAATAAGTTGTCTGGTCAAGGGGAATGACCTTATAATATTCTTGTATAAGGCACATGGAAATACCTAAAAAGTTCCCAATGATCATCCCCCAGAATATCAGGTAGGCGCCATCAATTAAAAATATCTGCTGAATATTCAGGTTTCGCAAGCCTAGTGCTTTTAAAAGGCCTATCATACTGGTATTTTCAAGTATCAGAACAATAAGTGCAGAGACCATAGCAATAGCTGAAACCACTGCCATGAGTCCTATGATGATAGCAGCATTCGTATTCTGCAGATCGAGCCATGAGAATATAGGTTCATTTGTCTCGCGTATGCTCTGCGCATTTAAATCAGGCCCAATTAAGTTCTTTACACTATCCTCCAGCACTTTTACATTGTCAAAGTTAGGCGTTAGCACTTCAAAGCCGGCAACCTGGTCGGGTTTCCAAAAGTTGAGGCTCTGTATCTGTGCAATATCAGTAAATACTATCCGCTTGTCAAAATCTTCAAGCCCTGTATGGTAAATTCCTTTTACATGAAAGGTCCTGACCCTTTGTTCATAATCTGAATGGGTACTATCAACGCCTTTATCTTTAGTTATAAAGAATATGAGCAGCTTACTGCCAATATCCATGTCGAGCGCTGAAGCAATGTTCTGAGAAATTATAATGTCGGTTGATGCAGAAGAATCATTGAAACGAAGTACCTCGCCTTTAACTAAATTCTTTTTGATGAAAGTCCAGTCATATTCCTTATTAACACCTTTAAGTATAACTCCTTCATTTTCTGTTTTTGTTTTTATAATTCCATTTTTGGTAGCAAATACCTGCACATGGCTTACATCCTTAAGTTTTTTCAGATCGGGAAGAAAGGACTGATGCATATTAATAGGTATCGGCTCATATGAGTTGTTGTTATCGAGATTAGCGATTTGAATATCTCCGTTGAATCCCTCCACCTTATCACGTATAGATAACTGGAACCCGCTTACAATTGAAATGGTAAGTATCATCACCATAATTCCGATAGCAACTCCGGCAATAGCAATACGCGCAGTAGGGCGCGATATCTTCTTATGACCCTTTCTGCCTTCTATTATTCGCCTCGCGATAAAAAACTCAGTATTCAATGCCTTCTATTTACCAGTTATTGAAAGCCTTGTCAAATACATCCTGTACAAGTTGCTTACTTATTTGAGTGATGAGGTCGCTCTGAACTGCCGATAAACTCTGTCCGCTGGGATAGTCGGCATAGCGGGAAAATGATGAGTTGAAATTCTTCTTTGAGTCATTCTTATCAGAGAAGGTAACGTCGATAGTAATAGTAAGCCTTGTTAATGACGACTGCCCGGTTGAAGCAGAAGCTGCTGCTACAGGTTGGGTAGAGAAACCAGTGATAGAGCCTGAAAAATCCAGATCTCCATTGGTAACTAAAGGTAAATGGCTTTGTGAAGTAACATAATCTCGCAATGCATCTGTAAATGACTGGCTCATCGTTGGCCCTGCCAAAGCTGCCTGGTTTTGAAAATATTGAACCGAAATTGATTTAGCATCAGGTGGAATGGAAGCGCCGGTAAAGGACAACCCAACACTACATCCCGTATAGAATAAGACGACCAAGAATAAACCTAAAAGCTTTTTCATTTATTATTCCAGGTTATATTCTTTTATTTTACGATACATAGTACGTTCAGATATACCAAGCTCTTTAGAAGCAGCCCTTCTGTTGCCCTGATGTTTCTCCAATGCTTTAAGTATATATTGTTTCTCCCTGTCTTCCAGCGAAAGTGCCTCTTCCACATCAATCCCGATATTCGGATTGATCGTTCTGGCTGTATTGCTTTGAACAGGATGTATCTGTATCGGACTCTCTTCCGATTTATCAATATCCTGATGCAGCTTATGTATCACCTGGGCATTGCCCGGCAGTTTTCGTGAAATACTTTGATCTTCATTCTCCAATAAGCTAAGGACTGTTCTCTTCAGGTCAACCATATCCTTTCTCATCTCAAATAGAACCTTGTACAACAACTCTCTTTCACTAAACTCAGAATTGCCCGCAGCTTGCTCTGGCCTGAAAAGTGCAGGCACTGAAACAGAAGTACCATCAGGTAAATATTGGCTAAGTATACTGGCTCCTATTTCTCTATTCTTCTCGATAACTGATATTTGCTCTGTTACATTTTTTAACTGGCGCACATTGCCCTTCCAATAATAATCCAATAACATATCTTCTGCATCATGCGTAAGCTTAATGGGCGGCATCTTATACCTGTCGGCAAAATCGGTTGCAAACTTGCGAAACAGTAAAGGAATATCCTCTTTACGCTCACGTAATGGTGGAATATGCAACGGCACTGTATTAAGGCGGTAATAGAGATCTTCCCTGAAACGGCCTTTTTCAATAAGTTGCAACATGTTTATATTCGTCGCAGCCACAATGCGCACATCGGTCTTCATTACTTTAGATGAACCAACGCGAATAAATTCGCCGGTCTCTAAAACGCGCAATAAGCGCACCTGGGTAGTTAACGGCAATTCCGCTACTTCATCCAAAAAAATTGTACCACCATTAGCTACTTCAAAATATCCTTTGCGGGTATCATGCGCACCGGTAAATGAGCCTTTTTCGTGGCCAAATAATTCCGAATCAATTGTTCCTTCGGGTATAGCACCGCAGTTTACAGCTATATACTGGTTATGCTTCCTGGGGCTTAACTGGTGAATGATCTGAGGAAAAACTTCTTTACCTGTACCGCTTTCGCCTGTAATAAGCACCGAAAGATCGGTTGCTGCCACCTGGCGGGCAATATCAATGGCCCTGTCTAAAGAAACAGCATTTCCAATTATCCTGAACCTGTTTTTTATCTCCTGAACCGTCATACTAATTATTACTTTACTATTTGCCCAATAAGTGTACCGGAAGTACAGCTATTAACTTTTACATTAACGTAATCACCGGCTTTATAGTGTTCCTTTGGAAAAACAATGACTTTGTTATAAGTGGTCCTTCCATATAAATCTTCGGTAGATTTTTTGGATGTACCTTCTACCAACACTTCATAAACATTACCAATATTCTTCAAATTACTTTCATGCGCATGCTTGCGGTGCAGATCCACTATTTCCTGCAACCTTCTCTTTTTATCTTCTTCAGTAACATCATCGGTAAGCTTTTTAGCCGCGAGTGTACCCGGGCGTTCTGAATACTTGAACATATAAGCGTAATCAAACCTCACTTCATCCATAAGCGAAAGTGTTTCCTTATGTTCTTCCTCAGTTTCGGTACAGAAACCAGAAATAATATCAGTAGACAATCCGCAACCAGGAATAATAGACCTGATTGCGTTTATACGGTCAAGATACCTCTCGCGATCATAACCCCTATTCATTTGTTTTAACACTCTCGAGCTACCCGATTGCATAGGCAAGTGAATATACCTGCAAATATTTTCATGCCTTTGCATAGTATGCAAAACCTCATCGGTCATATCCTGAGGATTAGAGGTAGAGAATCTTACGCGGAGCAATGGGCTCACATTGGCAACCATCTCTAACAACTTTGCAAAGCTTACTGCATTACTTTTTTGTTCTTCGCCCGCTTTATCAAAATCTTTCTTTAAGCCACCTCCATACCATAGGTATGAATCTACATTTTGGCCAAGCAAAGTAACTTCTCTATAGCCATTATCAAAAAGCCCCTGGGCTTCTTTCACAATTGTAAGCGGGTCGCGGCTACGTTCCCTACCCCTTGTAAATGGTACCACGCAAAAGGTGCACATATTATCACATCCACGTGTAATGGAAATAAAAGCCGAAACGCCATTTTCAGAGAGTCTTACAGGGTTTATATCAGCATAGGTCTCTTCCCTCGATAAAAGCACGTTAATAGCCTTCTGACCGCCTTCTACCTCCTCTATCAAGCTTGGTATGCTTCGGTAAGCATCGGGCCCAACTACTATATCAACCAAGTTTTCCTCTTCCAGTAATTTAGTTTTCAATCGCTCTGCCATACAGCCTAACACACCAATTACCAATGAAGGGTTCTCTTTTTTTAATGATCTGAATTCTGTTAAACGCTGGCGGGTCTTCTGTTCTACATTATCACGTATAGCGCAGGTATTCATTAAAATAATATCGGCCTTTGATTCTTCCGATGTTGTTTCGTAACCTTCTTTTTTGAGAATAGAAGCCACAATTTCGCTATCCGAGAAATTCATCTGGCAACCATAGGTCTCCAGGAAGAACTTCTTCACAGCCTTTCCCGGCTCCTTTATTAAAATTTCTTTCTCTAAGACCTGCATTTTTCTTCGTTCTACTAATTATTTAGGGATGCAAATTTACTAAAAGAGCCTGTCATATAGTCATACTGCCGTAAATAAAAAAGTCCCGCATTTCTACGAGACTTTTCAATAGGTTCATCAATATTTAGTATTGCCACATATCATGCTCAAGGTTGAACATGTCTCCTTTAATTTTTTCGGCTTCGAGCAATGCATCCAAGTGATCTTTCATATAATCTGCAATACGCCTGTTAGCTACGTTACTTTCTTGCAATATATAGCTTGAGAATTGTCTCTTCCAGAATATGTCTTCGTAAGTTCTGCGTTCTGCATCATTATGCACGTTAAACACTTCAGCATTAGCAAATACTGGTCTGATCTGCGGGAAGTATATCCAAAACATAATGGTTGAGCTACCCGGTATTTCGTTACCATTTTGGTCAAAAGCCTTTTTAAACGGGCACATTCCCAAAATACGAACATCCATTACCGACCTTTGCTTATCAAAGAACCAGTCTTCTTTAAGCATATATTGGGTCAAATCAGGTGATTCTAATGCCTGTCCTTGTTGGCTTGAGTTACCATTTGAGTCGATAACTGTTACGATCTTTAACAGTGCGCTGTCACCTTCAGTTTTACTCATTGGCATGGTAAACGACTTATCATAGTCAAAAGGAGAAACATTATATAAAGTAAGGTGGTTATCCTTATTCTTAACAGAACTTACAACAATATCCCATAAGCTTTTTCTGTTTGCGTTAGGAGTAACAGGATAGTACATATCAAGGTTCATTTTTTCCCTTAAATCTATCATCCTCCATATCCTCTTCGACCAGATAACATCGGCTTCACGCAAGAAGGTCCATGGAATAACCCTGCGGTTAGGAGCATTCTCCTTAAGATACAGCTGGTCTTGCATCTGGCTCTGCGGGGTTAGAACACCCTGTGCAAACAAATCTGTTCCCACAAACAAAAGAGCTGTTAGCGCAACGATTTTCATTATGTTTTTCATGGCCTTCAATTTTATTATTTCTGCTATTAGTTAAGTCTGATAGCCATACCTTGAATTGTACGTGCTTTGCCATCAGGGCCTTTAACCTGAACGTTCTTTACAATTATATAACCGCCTTTAGGAGCCTGGTTGATCAGGTTCAATACATCCGGAGGAATGCGACCGCCATTTACCGGCTTATCAACAAACACACCATTTACACCTATCGACATTGAGAAAGAAATTACTGTAAAGTTTACACCGCCGAAGTCAAAATCTGCCGGCATACGCGCTTCAACTTTAGGCACAGCCTGAATTTGGAGTTTGCTCATAGATGCATCGCCTGACTTACCGCCTGTAAAGCAGGTAGGATCAGGAATACGCTTGATACGGAATTTTTGAGGAGGAAGTTGTTTGTGTGAGCCATCAGGCATATTTGCACTTACAACAATATTTGCTTCCTTACCAATTGCATCAGCACTAACATTCACCATGTAGTGTCCTTTAGGCCCGGAAGGCGAAATAGAACCGTAGTTCATAGAAGGATGCAGAGCAGAGTTATCGAAACCTGCGGCTGATATATCAACCGGGTTAGGAATACCTGCATAAAATACATTCATTTGAGAAGGAGATATTGTTACTGAAGCTTTAGCTACAACATAGGTAGTAGAAAAAGGATATGCAACAGGTTTACCGGTAACAGGATCATTAATACGAATAAGGCCCATTACTGTTTGTGGTCCTTCCTTGTCTGTTTTCACAGCATATTTACCTATACCCTCATTAGGACTTCCAACGGCTCCAACCGTTATTTTAGTCCCCTCCTTATCAATATCCGGAACATTAATAGTAGTAGTATCGCCCACTTCAATTCTAGGAGGAAGCGTTTTCATAACTGCTGTTGGAAATATATCGGCTTTAAAACTATCGCCCAATAAAACATACGTAGAAGCAGGTAGAATTTTTCCGACAAACTTACTTACCTTAACATCTTTTTGTCCTATTCCAGAATATAAATAATTTAACATGGCTGCCTCAGCATTACGCACGTCGGCCTGTAATTTAGTGAAAGTTACAACGTCAGAAACAAGCGGGGCCTCACCAAAATAATAATACTCCCAACTTTGTCTTCCTTCCTCAATATCAAATACTCCCGGGGTCAATAATCCAAGATTAAGTTTCAGAGTATCTGCATAGCCTCCAACACAAATCTCTTTATTGGCAAAAATACTAATTAAGCTTTTTCTGAAAGCCCCAAGTTTTACTTTTAAAAGGTTGGCAGGTTTACCTGTTGGGTTCTCACCATCGCCAAGCAATATACCGGTAGGGGTAGTAAAGTCTTCTTTCGCATCAACATATTGAAGCATTGTATCAGCTTTATCAAGCTTCCACTTTGGCTTATCAACGGCCGCAATCAGATCCGATTTCATATTCTGAATATAATCCACCATTTCATTAGCCTGTTTGGTTACCAGATCTGCTGCATCCTTATACTTTTGCGTACCTAACTTATCTTTTTCCCAGGCAGAATTAAATTTGTCATGAATTGAGTTGTTTTGACTAACAGTATTGGTATTTGTCTTTACCAAACCTGTATTTACCACAACAAACGCGTGCACAATCTGCCTCGATACGTTAAGCGCCAAGAGTGCTGTAAGTACCAGGTACATAATGTTAATCATCTTTTGCCTGGGCTCTTTGGGAAGTGACATAATTTTTATTTTTTAGCTTAAATGGTTAATGAAGATTTTGTCTTCATTAACCATTTAAAATTAAGCATTCAACATTTAATACTATTAATTTACTTCTTACTTCCTGTTCATAGCAGTAAGCATACCGCCGTAAACAGTGTTAAGTGATTCAAGGTGTTGTACCAATTGACCCATTTCGGTCTTGTAACGGCGTGTATCTTCAACAGATTCACTTACGTTTTCAACAAGCTTTGAAATGCTGTCGTATAAAGCACCCGATGCCCTAACCTGGTCGTTAGATGATTTCAATTGCATTTCGTAAACAGTATTTAACGCAGCAACATTATCAGCCATTTTCTCCATATGCTGAACATAAGCAGCAGGGTTACCTACGCTAAGTCCTTTCAATGTTTCAGCAGCTTTGCTTGAAGAGCTGTTAAGGTCGCTCATGCTATCGGCAACTGATTGAATTTTGCTTACATAATCCTTAGTTGTACCAGAAATATCACTATTTGCAATGGTGCTAAGTGAATCAGCAGCTTTTGAAGAATTATTAGAAAGATCAGTAATATTCTTAGAAGCATTCTTGATATTAGTAGCGTAATCGCTGGTAGCAACACTTGCATCAGCAATATTGCTCATTTTAGCAGTATTATCGCTAAGGCTCCTTAAACCGGTGCCAAGGCTTTCAATAAGTTCAGGGCCTATTTTAGCTTCTTCTAAAAGATCATCCAATTGTTCAGTGATGCTTCCTTTCTTTTCTTCTTTTTCGCCATGTTCTTCTTCTCCGTGCATACCAGCTAATTCAGGGTATACCAAGCTCCAATCCACTTCTTCGTGCTCAGGCAAGATACCGTAAAATATAAAGATAAGAGCTTCTGTAGAAAGCCCTAAGATAAGCATGACTGAAGCGCCCGGATAGTGTTGGATCTTAAACAACGCACCTGTAATAACTACAGAAGCTCCCCAACATACTATCTTGTTCATAGTACTTTTTCCTGTCTTAGTTCCACTTAGCCACTGAACGATTCCCATAATTGTTTATTTTAAAGGTTAATTACTACGTTTTATTATAATTAATATTTTATTGGTGTGCTGATGATACGTTATCAATATTATCACCTTGTGCACGGCCCAGGTAAGTTTCAACACAACGGAAACCCACATAACATTTTGCTGTATCCTGGTATTCATAAGTTCTTGAGCTGGTTTGGCAATAGTAGCCAACATCTTTCCATGAACCACCCCTGATAACTTTCCTCTTCAATACATTAGCTTCTTTATCATCAGCATCGTATACATAGTTAGGGTTCAGGTCATGTGAAAAATCATAAGCCGATTCGTCATATGCATTGCTTGTCCACTCAGAAGCGTTACCTGCCATGCAATACAGACCATAATCGTTAGGGTTATATGAATATATACCTACAGTATGGAAACCGCCATCATCCATATAACTACCACGCATTGGTTTAAAGTTACACAAGAAACAACCTCTCGAATTTCTGATATAAGGACCACCCCAAGGGTACGGGCTCAATGCTAAACCACCACGGGCAGCATATTCCCATTCAGCTTCGGTAGGAAGACGGAAGTCATTTACAATTGATTGTCCGATACGGTACTGGTAGCTATCCATTAACTGGGTACGCCATACGCAGAATGCAGTTGCCTGTTTCCATGATACACCTACTACAGGGTAGTTATCGTAAGCCGGATGCCAGAAATACATATTGGTCATTGGTTCATTGAACGAGTAAGTAAAGTCATGAACCCAAGCCAGTGTATCAGGATATACGTTAATAACCTGTTTATCTATAAATACGCTACGGTCAACTTTTGTCCTCGACCTTGTTTTATAACCCAGGTTCGGATCATAAGTTTGGTCAGTAACATCATAGTGGCCTTTCCCGTTAATGAATTGTAAACCCTTTTTATCAGCAGGATCTTTGTCCGGGATAAAACGGTTTCCTTGTTCGCCATTTTTTACGGCAGCTAAACGAATGTTCAGTGTATAAAACAAGAAATTCAGCCTGCGGGTATCAATTTCTACCCTTTGGTAAAATCTTTCAGCAGCAGGTAAGTATAAACCTGCATCGGTCAGTGCTTCCATAGTAGCATGGTCATCTAACCTTATTTTGGCATCCCAGTTAATAGCAGGAGGATCGATATCATTACCATCCTTATCCTGGGTAATTGTTTGTGTAGGATCGTTTTCAGCAAGCATTAAGTGCATGAGTGAATCGCGAACCCAGAATACAAACTGCCTGTATTCGTTATTAGAAATTTCAGAATCGTCCATATAGAACGCCTGAACTGATACCATCCTCGATTTGGTGGTATATGCATAAGGCACTTCCTGATCGTCAGGGCCCATCATATAACTACCCATTGGTATATACACCATCCCGTAAGGGTTGGCCTGGTACCATGATGGCCTGTTTTGCACACCTATCAACTGGCCGTCAAACTTATTACAGCCGGTGATAAGAGCAATAAAGCAAGCAAGCAACAAGATTCTTCTCATATTGACCTCTCAAATTTTAGATTAGACATAGTACCGAACAACATTAATTGATTAGTGTGAAAATTGTTTTACGCTAATAATAATAAATAGTTACAATTAAATTTCATATGCCCTATTATAGGAACCTTGGATTTTGATGGTATTCTATCTTAGAAGGCGGTTTTGGAGTAAAGCAGTATTGTAAAGCAAGTTCGTGCGAACCTGTGCTGTACTCATGCAGATCTGATGTAGTAAAGTCAAATGAATAGCCGATCTTTAAGCCGCCGCCACTTTTCATGGTCATTTGGTAACCTACCAAAGCAACAAAAGCATCGTTCATTCTATAACCAGCGCCAAACCAAATGGTCTTGTTCCATTCAGCCCTTAAGTTTAACTGGAACTGTGTAGAAGAAGCATCTGACTCAACATAAAGGTCAGGAATAATATCCCATGTAGCACTTGCATTGTAGGTGTAACCTGCCATTACATAATAGTGTCTTGCAACATCGTACTGGAATGATTTGTAAGAACCGGTAATTGTTTGCTCAGGTAAGTGAGATGTAGAAATACCTACATACAAACCTTGAGGAGTAGCATAGTATAAACCCAAACCGATATCGTAAGTAGAAACTGAATTACCATTTACAGGAACAAGTGGATCAGTGATTGCAATACTCGAAGTAACACCTTTTCCATCAGGAGTGTTCCAACCAGTTCCCAATGCTTTTTGGAAAAAACCTGCAGAAAGGCCTAAACCCAATACACCCGGGCCTAAAATAATGTGGTAAGAATATGCTAATTTAATTGTCAGTGTGCTTTCAAAACCAAGCTTATCATCATATACACTAAGGCCTGCACCACCGCCAATCATTGGCAAGTATGCATCGCCATTGAAGTTTATGGTGGTAGGATTGCCGGGGAGGTTTAGCCATTGGTCCCTATATATAAGGCCACCGCAATACGCCTGACTAATACCGGCATAACCAGGGTTATAATCTAACTTGGTAAAAAAGTTCTGGCTAAATTGCGCGTCCTGCTGTGCATGAGCTGCAAAGCCCAGTGCCACTAGCGCTACAGATGTAATTATCTTTTTCATTCTTCGTGTATTTAGTTAAAAAAACATCCCCCTTTCACATGGAAAGAGAATGCTAAACTAATCATTTTCAAATTAACAACCAAATGTTTTTGAGTAAATATGCTAAAATATGTTGATTTTCAGCATTTTGATACCTAGCTGAGCTTCTGGTAGGCTTGCCACCATCTGTCGGGCATTTCTTCAGTACATGCAAGCTGGTAATCTTCATATGAACAAGGCACCATATGGTGACGTTCGTATTTTGATTTAGCTCCTATTCGATAAGGTACTTCCATCCACCAGCGGTTGGTTTTTTGACTTTTGTAAAACACTATTTCATGGTCAGCCGATTTCATGGTAACACGATACTTGAGATAATCTTTTTCCTGGCTTCCCGGAAAATCACTCTTCCTGTTTACAAAACCATCTAAAAAATACCAAATCATTTGTGAGGCCAATCCTGTAGTTTGTTCTTTATCGTCAAACAAAGTATTTATCTCATATATTCCAATTGATGAAAGCTTATCACTCATTCCCGCATATTTAAATATCTGGCAAGCTTCCTCGCCATAAAGGCCATTGGGTGTAGATTGCAATGTACCCGGCGCATCGGACCTGCGAATAGCAGAAATATCAAAACTTAAAATGTCAGCATTCCTTACAATAGGTTCAGCCTCTTCCATATTAGTTTGAATCTGTCCTAAGCGATACAGATCGAAATACATTTTCTTAATGGTCTCAACTTCTTCGCTGTTTACAAAATGAGTTTGATAACCCATCAGGCTATAGTTGAATAAAAGACTTGGCTGGTATTGCAAAATTTTACTGAGGTAGGTAGAAGCATTTATTTCGCTGTCAATTTCTCCCAGGTCAATTTTACTATCTACACAAACTATGTTTACTGTTTGCTGCAGGCGTTGGTAGGCAACATAATTAGCGTAGGTCAGGTCCTGGCTGCCGCCAATTATTACCGGAATAATTTTCCGGTCAAGCAATTCACCACAAACAAATTCAAGTGCGAAATAGGTATCTTTTACGGTGTTGCCCGGAAGAATATTTCCGAGGTCGGCAACCGTAACTAATGGAATATGAGAAAGCGCATAAAAATTTTCACGCACTTTATCGGGCGCTGCTGCACAACCATCATTACCACATGAATTGCGTGACTCCCCCACTCCAATAATTGCAACTTTTACATTTTCAAGATCAGGGAAATTACCTGCAATGTTTTTGCGGATATGGCTGCCCCACATAAAAGGAGCATATTCTTTTGTGTTGGTTGATGATGGTGTTAAGTATTGCTCAATTTCCATGAAGTATACTTATATGCTTAGGCCTTTTTTTTGGGGAAAAATTTTCTTTTCTTTTTACCTGATGCCTTATCAGCTTTAATAATTTCAAGGCATTCTTCCAATGTCAATTTAGCAGGCTCCTTATCCTTTGGTATTTTAAAAATTTCTTTGTCGGTAGTTATATACGGACCATACCTGCCGTTCAATACCTGTATTTCGGGTTCCGGGTCGCGCTTCAATATTTGTATAACCTTCTCTCTTTCTTTCTTACGCTTCTCTTCAATTACTTCAATGCATCTTGCTTCAAGTACTGTGTAAGGGTCATCTTCTTTAGGCAATGAATAAAATTTACCATCGTGCCTGATATACGGGCCAAAGCGGCCAACTGATACATCCATTTCCTTGTCTTCATATAAGCCTACCTTCCTTGGCAACCTGAACAAGTCAAGCGCTTCAGCAAGTGTAATACTGTCTAATCGTTGTTCGCCACGTAATTTTGCAAAGCGTGGTTTCTCTTCCGATTCGGTATCGCCTATCTGAACCATTGGTCCATAACGGCCAATCTTTACAAATACGTTTTTGCCGTTGGTATCTTGTCCCAATAATTTCTCACCCGATGCTCTTTCTTTCTTCTCAGATGTTTGTTCAACGGTTAAGTGGAATGGCTTATAAAACTCCTTGAGCATCTTTTGCCATGAAAGCTTGCCATCGGCTATAATGTCAAACTCTTCTTCTACATGCGCCGTAAAATTGTAATCTAATATTTCACCAAAATTCGCAACCAGGAAATCATTTACAACCATTCCCACATCGGTAGGAAACAGTTTTGATTTTTCTGCCCCGGTAATTTCTGTTTTGGTTATTGAAGTGATCTCGCCATCTTTTAATGTGAGCACATTATATTTCCTTTCTGTTCCTTCACGCATTTCCTTCACCACATATCCCCTCTTTTGAACAGTAGATATAGTTGGCGCAAATGTTGACGGACGGCCTATTCCAAGTCCTTCTAACTTTTTAACTAAGCTAGCTTCAGTGTAACGCGATGGTGGTTGTGTGAACCGTTGCACTGCATCAACATGCGAAAGATTTACCTTGTCGTTTGTTTTAACCGCCGGCAATAATCCTTCGGTTTCTTCTTCTTCACCTTCGTCTTCCGACTCAATGTAAACTTTTAAAAATCCATCGAACTTTATTACTTCACCGGTTGCTATAAAGTTATTTTCAACTTTATTATTTCCAATGGTAATAACTGTCTTCTCAATTTCAGCATCCGCCATTTGCGATGCAACGGTACGTTTCCATATCAATTCATACAGGCGCTTCTCATTATAATCTTCGCTGGTAGTTTCCTTAGCCGAAAAATTGGTTGGCCTTATTGCTTCGTGAGCCTCTTGTGCCGAAGAAGACTTGGTTTTAAACTGGCGTGTCTGCGCATATTTATCGCCATATAGTTTTATCACTTCTTCTTTTGCAGCATCAATTGCCAACTGCGAAAGGTTTACTGAGTCAGTACGCATGTATGTAATATCTCCTCGCTCGTAAAGTGTTTGTGCAACACGCATAGTTTGCAATACCGAGAAGCTCAGCTTGCGGCTGGCCTCCTGTTGCAGGGTAGATGTTGTAAACGGAGCAGATGGTGTGCGCTTAGATGGTTTCTTCTCTAAGTTCTTCACTGAAAAATCAGCGCCTTTTATTTTCTTTAAAAAATCATTGGCTTCAGCTTCGGTATCGAACTTTTTATCGAGGTCGGCTTTGAAACTTACATTATTAGAAGCAAAATAACCTACTACTTTAAAAAATGAAGTAACACCAAATGAGGTGATCTCTCTTTCGCGCTCTACTATTAACCTTACAGCAACCGATTGTACACGGCCCGCTGAAAGTGAAGGCTTGATCTTTCTCCATAATATTGGTGAAAGCTCGTAGCCTACTAACCTGTCTAATATACGCCTTGCCTGCTGGGCATCTACAAGATCTTTATTGATTTCTCTTGGGTTTTTAATTGCAGCTTCAATAGCTGACTTGGTAATTTCGTGGTAAACCACACGCCTGGTCTTCTTTTCAGTAAGGCCTAATTCATTATATAAGTGCCATGCAATAGCTTCTCCTTCACGGTCCTCATCAGTCGCCAGCCAAACGATCTCTGCAGCTTTGGCTAATTTCTTCAATTCGGCCACTACTTTTTTCTTGTCGGTAGATACCTGGTAATCGGGCTTGAAATTGTTCTTTATATCAACACCAAGACCCTTCTCAGGCAGGTCGACTATATGGCCAATGCTCGATTTAACAGTAAAGTCTTTACCTAAATACTTTTCTATTGTCTTAGCCTTTGCGGGCGACTCTACTATGAGTAAATTTTTAGCCATGCTTTAATTTAAGTAACGCTGCTTATATAAAAATGAGTCGGCAAAAGTCTATATCTATTTTCGAAAAAACAAACTTTTCTTTAAAACGCCTCTTGTTAAATACCCCTGTAAGCCTTGCCAAATACGCCAAGCGGGAGTTTGTAACCCGACGTTGCCTGGAGGTATAATTCTCCGTATTTCAATTCTTTCTTTCTTTTTGCCATTAAATTTTCAATAATAAGCGAAGAAAAACCGAGTGAATAAGTGTTTAAAATAAGGATATGTTTTTGTTCATCGAGCATATCTAAAACACCATGCACCATTTCGTTAATGTTCTCTTCCAGCTTCCATTGTTCCCTGTTAGGTCCATGTCCATAAGCGGGTGGGTCAAGGATAATTCCATTGTATTTAGTTCCGCGTTTCAACTCACGCCTTACATATTTCATAGCATCTTCCACCACCCAGCGTATATCGGTGAGGTTAGACAATTCCATATTTTGCCTGGCCCAGGTCACCACTTGTCTTATAGCATCTAAGTGAGTCACATCCGCTCCGGTAGCTTTGGCAGCCAATGATGCACCGCCTGTATAAGCAAATAAGTTGAGGAACTTAGGCTTATCCAAATTAAAGCTCTTTACCTTTTCATAGATATAATCCCAGTGAGCAGCTTGCTCAGGAAAAATGCCCACATGCTTAAATGAAGTAAGGGCAAGGTGAAAATTCAACTTCGGGCCATTAGGCAAGGTGTAGCTAATCTCCCATTCATCGGGCATTGGTTTCAACTTCTTCCACGAACCAGCATAACTTGAATTGGGCATAAAACGAACATGCGCCTTTGCCTCCCAATCCTTAATACTCAATGCTTTATCCCAAACCGCTTGTGGTTCGGGGCGAATGGTAATATATGAGCCAAAGCGTTCCAGCTTTTCAAATCCTCCGCAATCTATAAGTTCATAATCCGCGAAATGATCGGGGTGAAGAAGCTCCATAGAATTATTCTGCATATCCAAACTTAACTATTCGCTGAAAACCTCATTCCGTTCAACATACTCTATGATCTTTCCTGCAATATCTACACCTGTAGCTTTCTCAATGCCTTCAAGGCCGGGAGAAGAGTTTACTTCATTCACAACTAGTCCTTTTGATGTAGGCAACATATCAACACCTGCAACGCCAAGCCCTAATAGCTTAGCCGCACGGATAGCCATATTTTTTTCCTGCGAAGTTAGTTTCACAACCTCAGCAGTACCACCTCTGTGCAGGTTCGACCTGAAGTCGCCTTTTGCACCGGTACGTTTCATAGCACCTACTACCTGGCCATCTACTACAAAAGCACGAACATCTTGTCCCCCTGCTTCTTTTATAAATTCCTGTACCAAAATATCTACTTCAACATCTAAAAAGGCTTCCACTACCGATTTTGCCGAGTTCTTGGTTTCGGCCAAGATAACTCCTATACCTTGTGTACCTTCCAACAACTTAATAACAACAGGTGCTCCGCCTACCAGGTCAATAACATGTTCAACATGCTTTGGCGTAGAAACAAAAGCCGATTTAGGGATTGCAATGCCCGATTTAGCAAGCAATTGCAAACAACGCAGTTTATCGCGCGAACGAACCAAGGCCTGTGATTCAACAGCCGTGAATATTTTCATCATCTCGAACTGCCTTACAACAGCTGCGCCATAAAAGGTTACAGAGGCGCCAATACGCGGTATAACGGCATTGACATCTTTGATCTCCTCATCTTTATAATATATATGAGGGCGCCCTTGTTCAATTACAAGTACGCACTTAAGGTGGTCTACCACCAATATTTCATGGCCACGGCTTTTCCCTGCTTCAACTAACTTCTTAGTGGAGTAGGCTTCGGGGCTTCTTGACAGGATTACTATTTTCATGTATTTACAAACTAACTTTGACAAAAATAGCAAAAGAACTATACCTGCAAATTATCATCAGATTAATTGAATTCTTAGAATTACAGGGAAAAGTGGTTCGCAGATAATTGAGCCTTATACTCTTATACCAATAATCAGAATATCATCCACCTGCTCTAAGTTACCCTTCCACTTGTCAAGGGTTTGCTCAAGTACTTCCCTTTGTTCTGCCATTGGCAACTGACTTACAGCCAGCAATTTTTCCTGGAGTTGCTTGTATTTGAATTTCTTACCCTTATCTCCGCCAAACTGATCGGCATAACCATCGGTAAACAAATATAAGATTCCAGCCTCCCTAACCTCCAAAGGAGGGTTTACTATAAAAGAATGGGTAGTGAATGGTTTGGGGTTATCGGTTTTACCAATAGGTTGTTTATCGGCAGGCAGTTCTTTCATTGCTCCATTTTGTATATACCACAAAGAATTAAAAGCCCCTGCCCACTTTACTTGAATGCCTTCTTTAGAGGGCACCAGAGAGGCTAATGATATATCCATTCCATCCTGAACGCTGCTTTCGCCTTTTTCTCCCAGCGAATCATTGTGTGAAAAAGTTTCAAGCACTAGTTCCCTCACTTTATCCAATATTTTTCCGGGCTCTGTTATTTTAAATTCCTTTACTGTTCTGTTCAAAGCATTCGAACAAACTACACTAACCATTGCGCCGGGCACACCATGACCGGTGCAATCGGCAGCAGCAATAAGAATTGTATCACCGGAACGTTCCATCCAGTAAAAATCGCCAGCTACAATATCCTTCGGTTTATATAATACAAACGATTCGGGAAAAAATTGCCTGATAAGGCTTATAGGCGGCAATATAGCATCCTGCAACCGCTTGGCGTAAGTTATAGAATCGAGTATATCTTTATTTTTTTCTTCAATTACACTATTCTTCCTTTCAATAACATGTTTTTGCTTGCGGGTAATGCGCAACGAACGAAAAACGAACCCTGCAAATACGAGCACCAATACCAAGCCTCCTAATACCGACCATATAATGATCTTCTGCTTTCTTGCATCGGCTTCTGCCAGAGCATCTCTTTTCTCCTGCTCAGCTTTTTCGGCATCTTCTTTTTTCTCAAACTGGTAACTTATCTCTTTCCTGGTAAGGGCGTTGCTCTTATCTTTATTGAATAAAGTATCTTTTATTACAATTGCTTTTTTATAATAGTCTAACGCAAGTTTGTATTGCCTGGTGGTATCATACAGCTCACTAAGAGCCATTTCAGTAACTCTCAGATCATTTAGCACACCCATACTGTCCTCGAGGACCATAGCTTTCTTCAGATACATTTCTGCACTCTTAAACTCCCCTGTTTTTATATACAGGTTCCCAATACTTGAAAAATCGCCCGCAACCCCATTTTTATTGCCTATCTTTTCATCTATTTTTAACCCCTGCATATCATAATCCAATGCTTTACTAAAATCTCCATATTCAACATATATTGCGCCTATGTTACCAAGGCTTGCTGCCTCCAGTTGGGCATCTCCAATCTGTTCTGCAATCTTTAAAGCCCTTGTATAGTAATTTAATGCTTTAGTATAATCTTTACGGTCAGCATAAAAATTACCAATATTGCTAATTGGAACAGCCATATCATTGATATTTCCAATAGCACTATCTAATTTTACTGCCTGGGTATAATAATCTAATGCTTTTGTATATTCTCCTTCGTCGGCATATACATTACCTATATTGCTTAAATGCCGACCCATATTATCTTTATCTCCTACCTCTTCATCCATTTTCAATGCCTGCAAATAATAATCAAGCGATTTGGGATAGTTACCCTGTACATGATATATAATTCCAATATTTCCAAGGTCTCCGGTTATTCTTCTTTTATCGCCCGATTCCTGGTCCATTTTCAATCCCTTCATATAATAATCCAGTGCTTCAACATAATTTCCCTGGTCCTTATAAATGCTTCCTATATTACTAAGGTTAGCTGCAATACCGCTGGTATTACCTATTTCCCGATTTATAGCCAGCGCTTTTTGTTGGTTATCCAATGCTTCAGGATACTTTGCCTGGTACCAATACACGATTGCTATGTTACGCAGAGATGTTGCGTCACCTAATTTGTAATTAATTTTTTCGGCTAAGGCATGTGCATTTTTAGAAAAAACAAGTGAGGTATCATATCTGCCTTGCCGCCAGAATCTCTCACTTAACGAATTTAATGTTCTCACCTTATTTGTATCTTCTTTGGAGGTCTTGAGCACATTATAAAGAGAATCTACACCAGGGTTTTGCGCGGATAATGACAAAAAACCGAAAATGAAAAAGAAAAGTGATATAATAGATTTCATTTAGTTAGTTCCGATAAGATTATGGTTGCAAATTAACTTATTATTGGCCAGCAGGCATTCTCTCAAAAAACACAAAACCGTTTTTACGATATAACTCCTTCAGTTTCGGAAAGTATTTTTGAATTTCCTCTGCCTTATTTATTTTGCATGAGAAATAAGTGGGCTTATCAATATCTCCGGTCAAAAGCCAATCATTCTCCGTGCATCTCACATCTTTCCAAGGTTGCTCATCAGTGTAAAAAAACTGGGCATAGCTCTTAAAATCGAGTGTAGTAACATACACGTCTTTCCCCCGCAAACTTTGATAAAATTCTATGGCAGACTCTTGCGTTATTTGCTCAATTTTTGGTGCAATAATGATTAAGGCAGTGCTTGTTGTAATTAAAGTCCCTACAAAAAATGCAATAGCTCCCCTACCCGCTTTACCTCGTTTAATAAATATAAATCCACTAATTAAAGTGACGCCAAGAATGAACCCGACTATACTATCGGAATATGACCAGTTAACTGCCGCATCTAAATTCGCAACTGCAAAAGGGTCATTTATCATGGGGATAAGTATTTGCTTATTCATACCCGCGACAGGCAAAAGTGAAAAGGCAATAACTAATACTCCGCCAAATATTCCTATCATCCAACCCATCCATTTTTTCCAGGTGCTAGCGTCTTCCAATAGCGTGTAAAGCGCCAATGTTGCGAAAAAAGTTAGCGGGTAATAACACAGTGAAGAATAGTGAAGAATTTTTGTTTTCACAACTGAAAATATAATAAGGACTACCCAGAACAAAATACTCATCCAACGCGATGCTTCGCGCATTTTGTCCTCTTGCGGTTTTATCATCATTCCCTTAATTGCAAATATGGAAGCAGGAAAACAACCAATGAGCAGCACTACAAAGTGATAATAGAATGGCCCGCCATGGCCTGAATCTTGTGTATTGAGAAGTCTTAATTGGTATTGAATGAATTGAACGATTATATCCCAATGACCAGTCAGTGCTTCTATTGCAAACCATGCTCCGCCGGCAGCCAAGACAACAACCAAATAAATTGCTGCTTGAGGAAAGTTAATTACGTTCCATCTTTTCTCATATATCCAATAAATAAGTGCAGTTACTGAAAACACCAGGAAAGCCACAGGGCCTTTGGTGAGCATTGCTAATCCTATACAAAAAGCAGATAGAACAAGGTGCATATTTCCTCCTGCCAGCAAGCCTTTTTTATGCATTTGAAAACGCATAAAGAAGTAAACTCCTGAGAAAATAAACAAATTAAACCAGGGGTCTATAATGCCCGATTTAAAATAAAAGTGAGGCAATAAAGAGCCAATATAAACCAATACCCATAGTAAACCAAATCGTTTATCCTTTAGCAGTTTACCAACATTATATAACACCAACATGGTTGCAATACCACATAAAGCATTGGGGAAACGGGCGGCATAATCACTTACGCCAAATAGTTTCATACTCAGGGCCTGCATCCAGATAAACAGTGGTGGTTTTTCCCAAAAAGGAAGGTAATTTATAGTAACCAAAAAGTATTGCTTGGCAACCACCATTTCGCGGGCACACTCAGCAAAATTTATTTCATCCCAATCGAAAAGATGTACTCTTCCCAAGAACGGAAAGAAAAGTATCGCTCCTATAAAAATTAGGAGTAATGGGGTAAGTAAACTTTTTTGTGAATTACCTGTCATCAAATTTACTGATCAATCTACATGAGTTACTCCACCCGACACAACAAACTTCATGGCTTCAGCGGGGGTGGCATCTAATGGCACAACATTTTCTTTGCGGACTATTATTAATTTGCCTGAAAAACCATAGGAGAACGGCATGTAAACGGCCGTATATTCACTACCTATTGACATAGTGCCCAGATCTTCCTGCGTTACGAAACCAATTTGCTTTACATCATTTACTTTATCAATTGTAACAAGTACGGGTTTATTGAATTTCCGTTTGCTGCCCACAAACGCCGAAGTAATATCCTTGACAGAAGAATATACAAGACGTATGAGCGGGACCTTTTCAATATCTTTCTCAAAACGGTCGTACATGGGAGTAAATAAGAACGAAGAAGATATTCTGCCTACTATATAAATCACCAACACAATTGCTGCAAGTATTATAAACGGGTCAACCAGCGGGTGTACGATCTGGTGTATAAAGCCGAAAGTAGAACCTATAATTGTAATGACCTTATAAACTACAAATACAGTTATAGCTGCTGGCGCTATTACCAACAAGCCCTGGATAAGGTGGCTGATGAAATTCTTTACAGCATGCGACTGCAAAAACCTTTTATAACCATTGTTTAAAGCCATATTTTTCCGGGGTTTAAAATTCCGTTGGGGTCGAATACCGACTTAATTTGTTTCTGCAAGTCGCGGGCTTTTTCGGTAAAAGCAATATCCATATAATCTTTTTGCACCCACCCTATTCCATGCTCACCTGAAAGTGTGCCGCCTAATTCTACACAAAGTTGGAATATTTCACGAATACCGGCAGGCAAAACATTCTTCCACTGCTCATCACTCATGGAACCCTTTATAATGTTCACATGCAAGTTGCCATCTCCTGCATGTCCATAGCACACCGAATTAAAACCATACTTCTTCCCTATACTCTTCACTCCTGCCAATAATTTAGGTAGCTCGGCGCGAGGTACAACGGTATCTTCTTCCTTATAAACCGAATGCGATTTTACCGCTTCAGCCACACTGCGGCGCATCTTCCAGAGGGCATTCTTTTGCTCTGCGGTATCAGCAAACAATACTTCATCACACTCAAATTGTTGAACCACTTCCGATATCTTTTCACAATCCTTCATTAACACATCTACGTCATTGCCATCTACCTCAACCAACAAGTGCGCTTGTATCTCATCCTTCACACTAACCGAAAGTCCATCCACATATTTCAATGCCCAGTCAATAGCATCGCGCTCAATAAACTCTAAAGCAGATGGAGTAATACCTGCCCTGAATATTGCAGACACTGCCTCGCAGGCTTTTATAGCAGAAAAGAATGGGACCAGTATTAACAGATTATGCTTAGGTAAGGGAATAAGACGGAAAACGATTTTGGTTATAATGCCTAAGGTTCCTTCGCTACCTGTCATTAACTGAGTAATATTATAACCGGTTGAGTTCTTTAGCACATTGGCACCTGTCCATATTATTTCTCCCGTAGGCAAGACTACTTCCAGGTTCAGTACATAATCTTTAGTTACACCATATTTTACAGCCTTAGGTCCGCCCGCTCGCTCAGCTACATTGCCGCCTAAAAAACAACTTCCTTTACTAGCAGGATCAGGTGGGTAGAACAAACCTTTTTCCATAACCGTTTCCTGGAAGACCTGGTTTATCACTCCCGGTTCAACAGTAGCCTGCAAGTTCCGTTCATCTATCTGCAGTATTTGATTGAACCTTTCCATAGAAAGCAATATGCCTCCATAAACGGGTAATGCACCACCACTAAGTCCTGTACCGGCACCACGGGGTGTAAGCGGGATATGTTCTTTATTACAAATTTTAAGTATCTCAGCTATTTCTGCTGCTTTTCGCGGCTTAACCACAACCGAAGGCAAAAAACTCAGGTCTTCTGTTTCATCGTGTCCATAATTCTTCAGTGTTTCCTTATCAATAAATACATACTCACTGCCCACGATCTTTTTAAGAGATTCTATTACACCAGATGTAACACTGTTGAACTTCATACAAACAAAAATAGGAATCAAACGGCATGTTAGGAAGTGTGTTACATTAACATTACTAACAACGAATGCTTAATTGTATCAATAAAAAAGAGGGCATTTAGCCCTCTCTTTGTACTTAATACTCAATTCTTAATACTATTTCCCCACTTTAATATACTCTTCCTTGCTTCCGTAAAAGAAACTAAGGTTCTTATATTGTTGTACAAACTTCTTCAGGTCAGCTGAAGCAGTGAATTTTTCAGTAATGTAGTCAGTCATCGGGAACAATGTAAATCCATCGGTTTCAGCATCGAACTCTATTTTGTAAAAATAGTACGACTTGGTGTCCTGGTCTGGCTCGAATAAGTTCAGGAATTTGGTTCCATCAACATCCGATAAAAAAGCGTTGTAGGTTTTGTCTTCTTGCGGAGTAGAGCCTTCGGTCTTCTTGTGTTTTTCTAAAATTGAATAGGTGTTATCATCCTTTTGCTTTACAACATAAGTAACATCATCAGAACTGCGTTGCTGGAACTTACCGATAAGCTTCATGTCGATCTTAACAGCGGTTGGTGTGTCAATGGTTACTTCAGAATTGTAAGGGCATCCGGTGAATAATATGCTGCAACAGCATAAGAGAATAAACAGGTACTTCTTTTTCATTTTTGTATGAGTTAAACAGTTTTAGACAAATGTATAATAATAATTGAAAGTGTATGTTAATCAATTCAATCGCACAATATTCCGTTAGCCCCAAACCCCTAAAGGGGCTTTAGAACCTACAATGCATTTAAAGCCCCTTTAGGGGTTTGGGGTAAAACAAAAAAAGTCCCGCATTACTGCGAGACTCTCTCCATAACTAATACTCTATACTATTACTCAGCCAGTACTATAACCTTATCGTTACGTACTTCCATTATACCGCCTTTAATTTCAAAAAAGTGTTCTTTTTTCGCCATATCACGTACCTTAACTTTTCCGGCTTTCAATGCACTGATCAAAGGAGCGTGATTCTTCAAAACGCCAGTCCTTCCTGCTTCGCCGGGTACGTCAACATATTCAGCATCTCCACTGAACAGTTTTTTATCGGGTGTCAATAATTCTAAATACATTTTTTCTAATGTTGAATTCTAAATTTTAAATGCTGAATTAAAAATTCAACATTCAGAATTTAAAATTATTATTACTTCGCTTCAGCTAATATCTTCTTACCCTTTTCGATAGCTTGTTCAATGTTACCTACCAGGTTGAATGCTGCTTCAGGATATTCATCCACTGCACCATCCATGATCATGTTAAAACCCTTGATAGTATCTTCAATGCTAACGAATTCGCCTTTTAAGCCTGTGAACTGCTCAGCCACAAAGAAAGGTTGTGACAGGAAACGTTGTACACGGCGTGCACGGCTAACTACTAATTTATCTTCTTCTGAAAGCTCATCCATACCCAAAATTGCAATGATATCCTGCAATTCTTTGTAACGCTGTAATATCATCTTCACACGTTGTGCAGTGTTGTAGTGAGCATCGCCCAATACAGCAGGAGACAAAATACGTGATGTAGAATCGAGAGGATCCACAGCAGGGTAAATACCCAACTCAGCAATCTTACGGTTCAATACGGTTGTAGCATCTAAGTGGGCAAATGTTGTAGCAGGGGCAGGATCGGTCAAGTCATCCGCAGGTACATACACCGCTTGTACCGATGTAATTGAACCACGTTTGGTTGATGTGATACGCTCTTGCATTAATCCCATTTCAGAAGCAAGTGTTGGTTGGTAACCCACAGCTGAAGGCATACGGCCTAACAACGCAGATACCTCGGCACCGGCTTGTGTAAAACGGAAAATATTGTCAACGAAGAAAAGAATATCGCGGCCTTGTGCGCTGCTGTCATCTCCACCATCACGGAAATATTCAGCCATAGTTAAACCTGAAAGGGCAACACGGGCACGTGCTCCCGGAGGCTCGTTCATCTGACCGAACACCAGGGTAGCTTTTGATTCTGCCAAAGCTTTGGTATCTACTTTCGAAAGATCCCATCCGCCTTTTTCCATGGAGTGCTTAAACTCATCGCCATATTTTATAACGTCCGATTCGATGAACTCACGAAGAAGGTCATTACCTTCACGTGTACGCTCACCCACACCGGCAAATACTGATAAACCTGAATAAGCTTTTGCAATGTTGTTTACAAGCTCCATAATAAGAACTGTTTTACCAACACCGGCACCGCCAAACAGACCAATTTTACCACCCTTTGCATATGGCTCAAGGAGGTCAATAACTTTAATACCTGTATATAATACTTCGGTTGAAGTGGAAAGATCTTTAAACTTAGGAGGGTCGCGGTGGATAGAATATCCGCCTTCGTTGCTCATGGTATTGATACCATCGATAGCTTCACCTACCACGTTAAACAACCTGCCTTTAATTTTATCGCCAGTAGGCATGGTAATAGGCCCGCCCAATGCAGTAACCTCTACACCCCTTCTCAAACCATCGGTTGAGTCCATAGCTATGGTACGCACTGTATCTTCACCTATATGCTGTTCGCACTCTAATATGATCTTCTGACCATCAGCCCTGTAAACTTCTAATGCATCAAGAATATTAGGAAGGGTAGTGCCTTCAAATCTTACGTCGATAACAGGTCCTATTATCTGAACGATTTTGCCTTTTTTGGTAGCAGTTGTCATAGTAAAATGTTGTTTTTAAAAAGTGGTGCGAAGATATAACATTTTTTATGCTTACAATAGCTTTGACAAATTTTTAATTTTGCACACCCTGTCAGTAAGTTTTATAGGGTAAAAATACGAGATGAAAATATACAATTCAATAGACGAGTTTGCAGCTTCAGGGGTTAAAAAAACTATTGTTACCACAGGTACTTTCGATGGGGTGCACCTTGGCCACCAAACAATACTAAAAAGGCTGAATGAATTATCGGTAAAACAGGATGCCGAGAGCGTATTATTGACCTTTAGCCCTCACCCGCGTACCGTTCTTTTCCCCGATGGTGAGCCCATGCATTTCCTTTCTACTTTCCCTGAAAAGCAGGCCCTGTTAAAGGAAGCAGGCATAAAACACCTCATAATTCATCCCTTTACCCTTGAACTCGCTAAAGTATCGGCTTATAATTATGTGCGCGATATATTGATAGGTAAATTGCATGTAAAAGGCCTTGTTATTGGGCACGACCACCGTTTTGGCCGTAACCGCGAAGGTTCTATTAAAGAACTCAAAGAATGGGCTCCGGTACTGGGTTTTGACGTAGAAGAGCTTGTACCCTTTAAATTAGGAGATACCACTATTAGTTCAAGTAAAATTCGGAGAGCAATTGCCGGTGGAGATATGGAAATAGCCAATAGTTATCTGGGGTATACCTATTCAATACATGCTAAGGTTGTTCATGGGCTTAACCTAGGCGGCAAGGAACTGGGTTACCCCACCGCTAACCTGGAAGTGGAAGACCAGAACAAAATAATACCTGGTGATGGAATTTATGCGGTGTATGTACAATTGAGTGAACAGTCATCAGTGATCAGTGGTCAGTCTTCACTGACAACTGACAACCGACAACTGACAACTTATAAGGGTATGATGAGTATTGGTTTTAACCCCACTGTGGAGGGTAAAGGCCGAAGCATGGAAGTACATATTTTCGATTTCGACGCCAATATCTATGATAAGCACCTTACCGTTTTCTTTTATAAGAAGATACGAAACGAAGAAAAGTTCGACAGTATAGCTGCCCTGAAGAAACAACTGGATAATGACAAAGAAGTAACGCTTAAACTACTTGCTTAACAGTCGCTTAACCTAATTTAACACCATAGCCCCACTATTTTTATAAATTCGCACCCTCAAAAGAAGATAGATGAATTTTTTAGATTTTGAAAAACCGGTAGAGGAACTTATAGAACAACTTGAGGCTTTAAAGCAGGTTAAGGAGAAAAGTAAGATAGATACCTCAGCCACCTCTAAGGAACTGGAAGAAAAGATAAAGGTTACAAGGAAACAGATAGCTGAAAAGCTTACCCCATGGCAGCGTGTGCAATTATCTCGCCATCCTGACAGGCCTTATACACTTGACTATATACAATATATTACCGGAGGCAACTTTTTTGAACTGCATGGCGACCGTGGTGTGAACGACGACAAAGCTATGGTTGGCGGAATAGGAAGGATTGAGGACCGCAGTATAATGTTTGTGGGCCAGCAAAAAGGCAATACAACCAAACTACGCCAGTATCGCAACTTTGGTATGCCTAACCCTGAGGGTTATCGCAAAGCTTTACGTTTATTCAAACTGGCAGAAAAATTCAATATGCCTATTGTTTGCCTGATAGACACTCCCGGTGCATACCCCGGCCTTGAAGCCGAAGAGCGTGGACAGGCAGAAGCCATAGCCCGTAATATTTTTGAAATGATGCGCCTTAAGGTGCCTATTATATGCATCATTATTGGCGAAGGCGCTTCGGGCGGAGCAATAGGAATTGGAATTGGCGATAAAGTATTGATGCTTGAAAATACCTGGTACTCGGTAATATCTCCTGAATCGTGCTCATCTATATTATGGAGAAGTTGGGATTTTAAAGAAAAAGCCGCAGAAGCTTTAAAACTTACTGCTGAAGATATGCTATCTAATAAGCTTATTGATGGTATTATTAAAGAACCACTTGGCGGAGCACATGTAGACCCTAAAGAAGCCTTCCAATTTGTGAAGGATGAAATTGTAAAGCAATTAGAAAAGCTCACCAAAGTAGAACCTGATAAACTGCTGCAGAAGAGAATAAACAAGTTCTGCGCTATGGGAGTGTTTGGAGGAAAAGAGTAAAGATTGCCACAGATTCACAGATTATTTTCCTTGAAAATTTACTCTAAACTAAGAACGAGCTAAGAAATTTCCTTTCTCTGCGTTCTTTGCGTGCCTTTTCTTTGCGTACTTTGCGGTAAAATCTATTGAATGAAAGGGCTTGTACTGTTAATTTTATTACTTGCTTTTAACATCGGGCATGCCCAAATGCTCGATTCGCTTTCGTTGGATACCATGAAAGGTTTCACCTCAATTGATCAGGCAAAACTTAATCCCGATAAAGTAATAAAGCTGGTTCTAACCAAAAAGAAACTCAGTGAGGTTCCTGAAGAGATAAGGCAATTTAAAAACCTGCAATACCTTGACCTGAGCAGGAACAAACTGAAAAAACTCCCTAGCTGGATAGGCGAACTGCATTCTTTACAGACTCTCGTACTCTCTCATAACGATATTGATACGCTTCCTCCTCAAATAGGTATGCTGAGCAATTTAAAATGGTTCATTATGAGCCGCGACCCTTTAGATGCAATACCCGATGCCTTTGGCGACCTTACTAATTTAAGATACCTGGATATGTGGGGAGATAACATTGGCTATTACCCTGCTTCGCTCAGCAAACTTGTACATCTTAGATTCCTTGACCTGCGTGACATGTTGATAAACCAAGAGGAACAAAACATTATAAAATCTTACCTGCCAAACTGCGATATTGAAATGTCGCCTGCCTGCCCTTGCAAAAATTAGGTCTTGCGCAAGTCCTGAAGGGACAAAATCTGGTAACATAGGGCAAAGCCCTATGCTTTGAAACAAATAAACAATTCAGCCCTGAAAGGGTCGAATACAAAACTCTTCTAATCTTTTATTACGCCCTTTCAGGGCTTTATACTTCACTTTTTTGTGTTGCACAGGCCGATACCCTGTGCTAATATATCCTACCCTTTCAGGGCTAAGATGAATAATTCATTTCCCTACATTTCCTCCGTCACAAAAGCCAGTTTGTTTTTATCCTTATTTACGGCAAGGCGGAATATTTTTGAAATACCCATACTTTTTAAATCTGCAAGTACCTGCCAGCCTTTGCTAAGTTCTTTAACATTGCAATAAACAATACTCGATCCGTTCGATGAAAATATCCAGCCATCATTAGTAATATAAAAATCTTCTGTTCCTGACGGTAATTGAATCCAATACACACAACCTTCCTGAAATATAGGTTGATATTGCCTGTTTTTGGCATCATGTTCTTTTTTAGGTTTAGTAGTAACATCCAGGTATGCAACCCAGTTTCCACTACGCTTTGTCCGACATAGCACAATTCCTTTATCATATTTAAAAAGGCTACGGCCAATGCTATCCATTAAATATGTCTCAGTTCTATGACGAGTATCTATTAGTTTAAGCGAAATAGGATTAGTCAGAACAACGGCAGCAATTTTATTACTATCTATCCAGCAATAGTATCCTATGGAATCCTTGCAGGTATATATTTTCATTGTTTGAGTTCCATCTAATGCTATCCTTGTTAAATTCTGTTCCGGTCCTTTTACAACCGAAATAAACTTACCACTCGGCGTTAGCTTCGGCGAGTATTCTGCTTCATCATTATTGGTAAATTGTTTAGTCTTTTTTGTCCCAAGGTCATATAAATAAACATCGGTCCGTTTGTTGTCGCGAGAACTTACATACGCAATTGCATTTAGCTTTTCAATAAACACAGGCTGGTTATCGTAACCCTTGCTATTGCTAATATCTAAAGGCTTGGCAGTATCCGCCAGACCAAAACTATTTCCCTTTTGCAGGATGTTTATTAAATAAATCTCTGTACCGGGAAGGCTTGCAACCGGAGGTTTTTGCTGGGCGAGTACTGTAACTACAGAATGAAGAGATAGTATATAGGTAATGATTAATTTTCTCATTGTATCAAAGGTATATCACAAATATATTGGTTTTAGGGTTGTTGAAAAAATATGTAATTTTTTATTACATATAATTAATCTATACGTTATTTTTGATTTTGAGAACCTTAGTATTTTTTTTAGAATGTTCTTTGAAATATTCAAAAATTTGGCCCTGTTTTAGTGCGTAAACGTGCCTACTCAAAACCCCAAAGACGGTTTACAAAACAACAAAAAATATTTGAAATGATTTTATTGAATATCAGAAGGTTGATGGTTGACACATTTCAAAAAGTGTAAACCGTGTTCAGGGCTTTTAGAATATTTGCCCGATGCCAAAATAAAACTGGGTACCTTCGGTTGAAGCACCGTAATCGAAACGCAATATAGTGTCTTCATTCCAGCTAATTTGCATTCCGGGGCCTTCGGCATAACGTATATTTTTCAAATACGTTATTCTATTCAAGGAATTCCAAACTCCACCCAGGTCAAAAAAAGGAATGACCGAGAAAGCTAAGTGTTGTTTGAGTATATCAGCCTGCAGAAACCGACAACGTAATTCAATATTAGCCAGCCCCATAACCGGACCAATGAACCTGCTTTGCACATATCCACGTAACGTTTGCGGGCCACCGAGTCCGTTAATATCTCCCTCCGAGCTCCATTGATCCATATATTCATAGAAAGGAGCATTGCCTGAAGTATTACCCAAACCTATCCTGGCGGCAAATACAAGTTTCTGAAATACACCTGTAAGTACACGATGATAATAATTATAATGAAAAAAAGTGCGGTTAAAACTATGTTGAGAACCTAATACAGGTGTTGCCAGTTCATTAGTAAGTTCTGCAAATGATCCGGTTGAAGGATCAGGCTCCAGATCTCTCGTATCATATATAATTCCCAACTGCAAAAGGGTCACCCTATCATTACCGAAACCCGCAATCAATCCATCCATAGCCTCTTGATGTAGTAAAGAATTATCATTAAGTGGAGTTGAAATAACATCGCCGGCAAGTTCATAGCCTACTAACGTTCTTATCTTACTTTTAAACCATGAATGCTCCATGCTGATGTTAAATGATTCTTCTTGCTGTTGAAAAGTGTTATAAAAAAAATTATCATTAGGATCACTAGTCAATGGATTGAGGGTTTCTTCAGTAGTACCAAAAAACAAATAATTCGGATTTACCATGTACTCACATTGCCCTCTCAAACGCCATTTACTATTAAAAATATAGGGGATATCCCAAACCAGTTGAAATTCTCTTTCGCTTTTGGTTGTGTAAAATGCCGACAGATCAATTTCGGCACGGTAGGCAGTATATGCAAAAAAAGGGTCTGTTCTTTTGCCATCAAAAAAGAGCTGGGCTTCAGCACCCGCACCAAATCCATTTTCAGGATCTGAACTCAGATCAGGCACACCAGTAAGATATATACCTTCCTTTTTGTTCTTCAGATCCTCATCCGATAAACGCTCTTCTTCTGAAATAGCAAAAGGGAGTTTTAATGAGTCTTTTACCAAAGAATCTTTAACCTGAGAAAAAGAAAACAGGGAGAGAAAAATAAAGCAGAAAAGAAATAACCTACGCTTCATATAAAGTCACTTCTATTGAAACCATGTGCAAATATATTTAATCCTCATCAGCCTCCTTATGCAAGTATGCGCTTTGATTCTGGAGATTTTCTGTCCACCTCAGAACCTGACACTAATGATATGTATTCCGTCAGCATACTTATAGTCTACCTGGAATAAATATTCCGAACAGATCTCTTTAACAATAGCAAGACCAAGCCCTAATGAATCACTTGCGTTGTTATTCTTACGAAAACGTTGAAAGAGATCTTCGGGAGAAGTTGTTAGTGGATTGCCGGTATTCTCAATTGATAAGCGCTTTTCTGTGAGGCGGATAGTCAACCTTCCTCCATTTATATTATGCTTGATGGCATTCCCAATAAGATTATTTATAAGCATATCAGCCAAAGCAGGGTGCATCATTAATGAAACAGGCGAAAGATGTTTCTCAACAGAAATATTCTTGTGTTTTAACAGTTCATCAAATGCTTCTATCTTACGTTCAATAAGTTCATTCACTTCAACCAACTGGGTTTTGGCAAATTGCTTATTCTCTATCTTTGCCAATAACAACAAGGCTTGGTTTAAACGTGAAAGTCGCCCTGCAGAATCATATACCGCTTTAATATCTTCAATTTGTTTTTCTGAAAGATTTTCTGACTGAATAAGCAGCTCTAATTTAGTTTGAATAATTGCAAGTGGTGTTTGCAATTCATGCGAGGCGTTTTCTGTAAACTTCTTCAAGCTACCGTAATCGGAGACAATTTTTGTGGTCATAGATTCCAGCACATCATTGAGTGCTTTAAACTCCATAGTATTTGTTTTATCAAATTCTATACGGTTTTCTTTTATAAGGTCAAATAATTTAATTTTCTCCAGTGTTTTATAAAAAGGCAACCAAACGATCTTTGAAATAACAAAGTTGGAAACAAGTAATACAATAATAAGGCAGCATGCTATTATAGCAATGGCTTCTGCAATACCGGCAGTAAGGTCATCTGATTCAAGTAAAGGGCGGTAAATTATAGCCTGGTACGCTTGGTTTGCTAGAGCTACGTTAAATGTAATTGTCTGGTATGATTCATATTCTTTCTCTAACTTATTATATGTTTTAAAGTGGCCTATTTTTTCTTCTTTAGTACCGTTTACTGGTAAAAAAGCAACTGAGTCACCTAATAAAACAGTGTTATATGGCAATGCCTGGTTTGTCTTTACATAGTTCAGTACCCTCTCCTTTTCCTGTTCAAGTCTTTCATCAGCATCTGCCTTGTTAATTGCATGCAATCGTTTATAGAAAACTTCACCACCTAGAGAGAAGACAAGTAAGGTCAGAATTAGGAAGTAAATATTAGTACGGGTGAGGAGTTTCATTTTTTTATGAATTTATACCCCATACCATATACAGTTTGTATATAATCTGCTCCGCCTTTCTCCATTATCTTCTTACGGAGATTTTTTATATGAGAATAAATAAAATCAAACGAATCAATACCATCCATCTCTTCTCCCCATAAATGCTCAGCAATCGATTCCCTTGTAATTACACGATTAGAATTAGACATGAAAAACAATAACAGGTCATATTCTTTTTTAGTAAGCACAACCGGCTCACCTTTAATGGTTACTATCATGCTATTGGTATCGACTTTTATTTCATTGAATACAATCTCATTGCTGCCGGCAAAATTTCTTCGGCGTATCACCGATTTTAGTCTTGCGTTGAGTTCTGATAAATGAAAAGGCTTAACGATATAATCATCGGCACCCAGATCAAGTCCCCTTATTTTATCATCTACCGAATTTTTGGCCGAAATAATAATAACTGAGGCGTCGGGTTTCCTCTTTTTCAAATGATATAAAACATCAAGTCCGTTCCCTCCCGGCAGAGTTATATCAAGCAAGACACAATCATAATCATATACCTGAACTTTATCATCAGCCGAATTAAAATCTGTGGCAATCTCGCAGTTATACCCCTCGCCTTCTAAATACGAAACAATGGAGTCAGCTAATTGTTTTTCGTCCTCTATAAGCAATACCTTCATTCTTCAAAAATAGCGATTGAATCTATGGTAATTCTGTAGTGATCAGAGATTTTTAACCATATTGAGTTCATATTATAAATTCATCAATCCATATGGTTTTTATAGCTTTGCATCATGAAGCCATCCCCATTACTTCAAAGAATAGTTAACACCAAACTACATTTAAGCCACAGGAATTTCTTCTTGCTGCTAAGTATTGTGGTTGGTATTGTTGCCGGATTAGCTGCAGTTGCACTTAAGCAAGCTACTCACGGTCTCGAAGCTTTACTTGAAATTCACAGTAAAGGAACTAATTATTGGCTTCTCATATTTCCTGTAATAGGTATTACACTCGCTACACTTTATACCCAAATTGTGCAAAAAGGCAAATTAGGTAGAGGTATTAGCAATGTGGTGAATAACATATACCACAAATCGAGCTACATGGAGAAAGATAAAATGTATTCTCACATGATCACTTCTTCACTCACTGTTGGCTTTGGAGGTTCCATGGGATTAGAAGCACCAATTGTAGTTACCGGTTCGGCATTTGGATCGAATATTGCCTCTCTTTTCAACTTAGACTATAAAGAACGTACACTTTTACTTGCCTGTGGAGCAGCAGCAGGTATATCAGCCATATTTGGTGCACCAATTGCAGGCGTGCTATTTGCTATTGAAGTATTATTGGGTGAGTTTTCCACCGTTAACTTTGTCCCTCTGCTTATTTCCTCTGCATTAGCTTCTGTTATCTCTCAAATATTTTATGGTACCAATCAAATATTCTATATCCGTACAATAGGCTGGGATATGAAAGCGCTTCCCTTTTATATAGCATTGAGTGCAATTACTGGCTTCTATTCGGTTTATGTGATGAAAGGAATTGCATTCTCGGAAAAGATATTAAAACCAAGTTTAAACCCTTATAAAAAGGCGGCAATAGGGGGATTAATATTAGGCGGACTAGTTTTTCTATTTCCACCTATGTATGGTGAAGGTTATCATACTGTACAAAGGCTTTTAAATACTGATTATGGCGCTCTTTTTGATGGAAGTATGTTCTCGAATTTCGAAAACAATGACCCGCATGGAATTGCACTTCTTTTATTTACACTTGGTATTTTAATGGTTAAAATAGTGGCTACTCAACTTACTATGAGTTCGGGTGGTAATGGAGGGTTCTTTGCTCCTTCCTTGTTTATGGGTTCAATGGTTGGTTTCTTCTTTGTTTACAGTGTTAATTATTTTGGCCTGTGCAAAATAATGGGAATTGCTAATCTCAATGAACCTAACTTTATAGCTGTGGCTATGGCCGGGCTGATGAGTGGTGTAATGCATACACCATTAACTGCTATATTTCTTATTGCTGAAGCAACAGGTGGTTATACTTTGCTGGTACCACTAATGATAGTGTCTTCGTTCTCTTTCCTGATATCAAAGTACTTCATGCCTCACTCTATTTATGTGAAGCACTAAGCCATCTCCTGCTGAACTTCTTTAACTTCAGGCACCATGCGCTTAAGCATTTGCTCAACCGCCGATTTAAGAGTTAGTGATGATGAAGGACAACCACTGCATGCGCCTTTTAGTTGAAGTGTAACCACTCCATTTTTAAACGACTGGAACAATATCATACCTCCGTCATTTTCAACGGCAGGTTTTACATATTGGTCAAGCATTTCAATTATCTTTTGCTCTATGTCGGTTGTAGGCTCAGTATGATTGACAACTGCCGCAGGTGGGGCAACATTAACCTTTGGATTAGCAGCATCTACAACCGGCTTCACCCAAACTTTACCGCCATTCTGCATAAACTCTTTAATGTAGTCTCTTACATCAAAAACTACATCATCCCACATGGCCTTTTCGTTCTTTAAAACAGTGATGAAGTTGGTAGTTATATAAACTCCTTTCACGAAAGGCAGGTCGAACAATTTCATAGCCACAGGAGAAGAACTTGCATCTTCCTTTTTCAAGAATTCAAGCTGGGCCCCTTCCGGTAAAAGCATCCTATCGGCTACAAACTTCATAGCCATAGGGTTGGGGGTCATTTCAGCGTATATTGATAACATTCTCGGGGTATCCATTCTATATTTGTATAATAAGTGGCAAAGGTAGGAAATTAGGCAGGGTTCAATAAATTTAATTCCTATTTTTGAACTATGAATCTGCCTTCTCAACTTTTAGAAAAAGCCGTTGCCGAATTTGCCAAACTACCGGGTGTCGGAAAAAAGACCGCCCTCAGGTATGTATTGCATCTGTTAAGGCAGGAGCCCGCTGACCTGAAACAATGGTCGGCTATGGTTGCCAGGCTTGCGGAAGAGATCAAGTATTGCGAGGTATGCTTTGCCATAACCGAACAGCAGAAATGTGAAATATGTTCTAATCCTTTGCGCGACCACTCAACCATTTGTGTTGTAGAAGATATCCGCGACCTGATAGCAGTCGAAAACACAGGGCAATATCATGGCACTTATCACGTTTTAGGGGGTATAATATCACCCATGAACGGAATAGGACCCATGGATCTACATATTGACCCCTTCATAAAACGCGTTGAAGGTGGCGGAGTTAAGGAAGTCATTATGGCATTGCCATCAACTATGGAAGGCGACACTACCAACTTCTACCTTTATAAGAGGCTTGGCAATCTGCCTGTTACCTTAAGCACCCTTTCACGTGGTGTACCTGTAGGTGATGAGTTGGAATATACCGATGAAGTTACCCTTGGCCAATCTATACTATTGCGCGTTTCATACGAAGCATCCCTCTCCCGCAAATAACCACTTGATCCTGTATGAAGCTTTCTATAGTCATTGTCAATTATAACGTTAAGCACTTCCTTGAACAATGTCTCTACTCGGTTAGAAAGGCCACCAAGAATATAGCCTCAGAGGTTTGGATAGTTGACAACAACTCAGTAGATGGCTCTATTGAAATGCTCAGGGAGAAGTTTCCTGAGGTCAAACTCATCGAGAATAAAAAGAACGTTGGCTTCTCCGCCGCTAATAACCAGGCCATCAGGCAGGCGACAGGAGAATATATACTTTTACTCAACCCTGACACCGTAGTTGAAGAAGAGACCTTTACCAAGACCATCTCCTTCATGGATTCACACCCTGATGCTGGAGCATTGGGCGTTAAGATGATCGACGGCAAGGGCCACTTCCTCCCAGAATCGAAACGGGCCTTACCGACACCCGAAGTAGCCTTCTATAAGATCTTCGGCCTTGCTGCTCTATTTCCGGGCTCTAAGCGGTTTGGCAAATACCACCTTACATACTTATCAAAGGATGAGACCAACGAAGTAGATGTGCTCTCAGGTGCCTTTATGCTTATGCGGAAAGCCGCTCTCGATAAGGCAGGGCTGTTAGATGAAACCTTCTTCATGTATGGCGAGGATATTGACATGTCGTATCGCATCATCAAAGCCGGTTATAAGAACTACTACTACCCTGAAACCCGCATTATACACTATAAAGGAGAGAGCACCCGTAAAGGCAGCGTGAACTACGTTATCATGTTCTACAATGCCATGCGCATATTTGCAGTTAAGCACTTCTCAAAGCAGAATGCCAAACTCTTCTCCACGCTTATCAATGCCGCCATATTCTTCAGGGCCTCTATATCCATTACCAGGCGTTTCATTACTAAGGTTGCACTACCTATTGCCGATTTCATCTTCATCTATATTGGTTACTACTTCATCTCTCTGTTCTATGGTAAGTTCAAGTTCGATTCATCCGACTACTACTCCCGCAACTTCCTCTTACTCATTCTCCCTTCCTATATCATCACCTGGATACTCTGCATACTCTTCAGCGGGGGTTACGATAAACCTATGCGCCACTGGAAGACCATACGGGGTATCCTATGGGGGACAGGCTTCATCCTCATACTCTATGCCTTGTTACCAGAGAGCTACCGTTTCTCAAGAGCGCTCATCTTCCTGGGCAGTGCCTGGGTATTGCTTGCACTCAGTGGTATCAGGCAGTTGCTGCGTATCTTCAAAGTACCGGGCTTTGGCAAGAACACCCGCAGGCCGCTCATCATTGGCACCGATGAAGAATGCAACCGCGTACATGACCTGCTGAACCAGACCGGCGTGAAGTTCGAGGAGATACACTATGCCAACCCCGAACAGGTACAACCCGCTAATGGCAACGGAACCCGCTTCAACAAATGGAGTGAGCTCATTACCATTTACGATATCAACGAGGTCATCTTCTGCGCCAAGGACCTCTCAACCCAGCTCATCATGGATGCAATGTCATCTATACCCAAGACTGAGCTAGAGTTCAAGATAGCGCCGCCCGAAAGCTGGGCCATCATTGGCAGTAACTCCATACATACTACCGGCGAGTTGTATGTAATAGATGTACATGCCATCAACACTACACCCAACATCCGCGACAAGCGCATACTCGACCTTATTGGCAGCCTGCTGTTCTTTGTATTGAGCCCCGTGCTATTGTGGCTCCAAAAGAATCCCGCAGGTTATTTAAAGAACGTTTTCATTGTCACTATCGGCCTCAAATCGTGGGTTGGTTATGCTCCTGAAAGCGCCTCGCAACGCTTGCCCAAGATAAAAGATGGTGTGCTCTCGCCTGTCGATTCCCTTGATGCCCCTGTTAAGGATGCCGATGCCGTTCACAAGATCAACTCCATATATGCCCGCGATTACCATGTCTTTACCGACCTTAAGATAATCTGGAAGGGTTTGAGAAACCTGGGTGGCGTGCCTGTACAAAAAGCGTAACATTCTCTCTTAACAAATTTTAACCATTCGTCCCTAACATCGGGTTAAACCCCTTCGTTTCCTCTTAGTCTTATTATTGTAACCAAAACAAACACCGTCATGAAAAAGCACCTTGTAATATTAACGCTCGGCTTACTGCTTGGCTTTGCCGGAACCTCTTCTGCCCGTGGCTACTATCATGGTGGCTATCGTGGTGGTTATTCTCATTATGGCTATTGCGCTCCGCGTGGCTACTACTGTGCTCCAAGGCCCTACATTGCTTACAACCCCCATTACTATGGCCGCATATGGGTACCCGGCTATTGGGGCTGGAACAGGTGGCACCGCCGCATATGGTTTGGCGGATACTGGAGGTAAGTTATTTCTATCCCTTAACCCCTTTATATTCTCTTGGTTGATGGATTAAAAGGGTTACCCTGTAGTGCTAATGCTACAGGGTTTTTTATTCCCGATTACTATAGCATCTTATTTATAAAAAGAACGCTTGTGGTTATGTTGAAAACAATAGAACGCTGATGACGCTGATTGCTTAAGATCAATATGATTTATCCGTGTTCATCATAATCATCTGTGCCATCTGCGTTCCATTTTTGCAGTACTTAATTGATCACTGCCATCTTCTCGGCAGAATATTGTCCGGCTTTCAGTTTCTTATTTACTTCAGCAAATGCTTTAACGGTATAATTTACATCTTCCAAAGTATGTTCGGCGGTAGGTATAAGCCTTAATAATATAATGCCCTTAGGCACTACCGGGTACACTACTATCGAACAGAAGATACCATAGTTCTCACGCAGGTCGAAGGTAATGTTGGTAGCCTCTGGTACTGTACCGTTCAGGTAAACAGGTGTTACCGGGCTTTGTGTGCCACCCGTGTTAATTCCCACATCGGCAAGGCCCTTGCCCAATGCCCTAACAACGGTCCACAGCTTTTCTTTCTGCTCAGGTAATTTGCGCATAAGCTCAAGGCGTTTCAACGCACCTATTACTATGGCCATAGGCATCGATTTGGCAAATATCTGCGAACGCATATTGTAACGCAGGTACTCCACCATGTTCTCATTACCGGCTAAAAATCCGCCAATGAGCCCGAACGATTTTGCAAACGTGCCAAAGTAAATATCAATACCATCCTGGCAGCCCTGCTCCTCACCGGTGCCTGCGCCTGTTGCACCCATGGTACCAATACCATGCGCATCGTCAACAAATAGGCGGAACGAATATTTCTTCTTTAACTCTACTATATCTTTTATCTTGCCCATTTTACCCGACATACCAAATACGCCTTCGGTAATAACCAAAATCGAGCCTTCGGTGTCTTTCACCAACACCTCGGCGCGTTGCAACTGCTTTTCGAGGCTCTCCATATCGTTGTGGTTATAGGCAAAACGCTTGCCCATGTGCAACCTTACGCCATCTACTATACAAGCATGCGATTCAGCATCGTATACAATTACATCGTGGCGGTCAACCAAACAGTCAATGGCCGAAACCATACCCTGGTAACCAAAGTTCACCAATACGGCATCTTCCTTTTTTACAAACGAAGCCAGTTCGCTTTCCAACTGCTGGTGAAAGTTCGAATCGCCCGACATCATACGCGCACCCATTGGCAGCGCCAGTCCGTATTTTGCAGCAGCTTCAGCATCAGCCTTCCTCACCTCAGGGTGGTTAGCCAGCCCTAAGTAGTTATTCAAGCTCCAGGTAAGCACCTTTTTACCCCTGAATATCATGTGGCTGCCTATCTCCCCTTCCAGTTTCGGGAACATAAAGTAACCATGGGTTTGTTTTGAGTATTGACCCAACGGGCCGCGGCGTTCTCTTAGCTTGTCAAATAGGTCTTTCATGCTATGTTATGTAATTATTAAGGCGCAAATGTATGAATTTCGAATTGTTTTTGGCCACTAATTACACTAATTTTTGTCATTGTTAATTAACACCCTTTCTACCGCTTCGCTAGCCCCGTCATTGCGAGGCACGAAGCAATCTTACCATCCTGTTTACTTTTCACTTTTAGCTTTACATTTTTAACTTCTTTTGGGCGGTCCGTCATTGCGAGGCACGAAGCAATCTTACCAACTAGTTTATTTGTATTGTGCACAGTTCTATACATATATGTGTCCATTCCTGATTATTACCTTTCCACCTCACGTTTTCTTTGCAGTTACTGCCGCTACTTGTCCCCCTTTGGAGGGGGAAGGGGGAGGACTAATTTGATAAATTCCCATCATTACGAGGCACGAAGCAATCTCATTCCTTGTTTTACCTCACCCTTACCCTCTCGTTACTCACCAGGTGCTTTGATTTTATCGGAGTTCGTGATTGCTTCGCAATTGTTCAATGAGAGGGATGGATTTCTTGTCGTTTTGTGTTTTCATTCTTAATTCTTAATTGAACAACGCCACACTCCCAAACTCTCCGAACTCGGTATACACTTTTAGGGTTTTGTATACCATCAACTTATTGGTTTTCAATATAATTAGTTTCATTAATTTTTGTCATTTTGTATACCGACTCTGTTGTTTTTCCATGTCGTTTTTTGTCGTAAATTGTCGTATTTCTATATACTTTTTTCTTGTTTTCCTGCATTTTCCATCTGAATTTCAGCACATTTCACATTCATTTTTAGTTCAAAGGGCTTCATTTTCTTCACTTTTTGGTGGCGAATGATTACTGGCCACCCAAAATAGCAATACAAAAATAAACATTATGCTTATTATATATCACGTAAAAACAACTATGTTATCAACCACCCATTTCTCCCATTTTCGTCGCAAAAAATGCATCTTGTTACATGAAAAGTGCATCTTGTTACATGTTTCTTGTGCAGTTGAAATATCTCTTCTATGTTACGTGCCTGAAATTCAAGAAGTATGAGAAGAATATATGCGATTGCTTCATTAGTTGTAATTATTGCTACTGTCTATTCATGTGGGGATTCTAGTAGCCAAACAACAGGAAGTACAAAAACCGTAAAAAAGGACAGCACTCCACCTGTAGGAACTAATGCAAATGATGTTAAAATGCAGGAAATTAAAACTGCA
>Ga0210396_10000566_pt1 | contig 47563 bp, 43 predicted proteins | sample IncBWH17OmetaG_FD_155466 | JGI IMG/M metagenome (GOLD analysis project Ga0210396, IMG submission 155466) | Forest soil microbial communities from Barre Woods Harvard Forest LTER site, Petersham, Massachusetts, United States - Inc-BW-H-17-O ... | reverse complement strand
CATCGGTAGACGTTCGCTCTGGTATTGATTCAGCCGATGGGATTCTCAGCTCCGTAGGAGCGAGATCTCTATAGCAACGGTAAACGTAAAGGGCGACCAGCTCCGTTAGGAGCGGCATAGAAGGTTCTTCCTGGTTAGATGTCGCTCCTCCGGAGCTGGTCTCTTTTTTTATGCTTGAGCTATAAAGATTTCGCTCCTACGGAGCTGTTTTCAATCCAACGCCTGAAGGAATGGGACTCATGGGACCTATGGGACCAATGGGGGAGTCCGGCTAAGTCCTATGAGTCCCATGAGTCGCATAGGTCCCATCTGATCTCAGTGACCGTAACTTCCTGGCGTCCAATCGATACGCAACTCCTTCGGCGCTAGGGGGCTAGTAATTGGTATTGTCGACGGTGGCAATATCCGGATTGAGTGGTCTGATTTCTAGGAACAGTCCATAATCCAGGCAAGGATTGCCCGCGGCAATTTCTGCTGCTTCATCGAGGCTGTTAGCAACAACAAACCAAAAACCGCCTATCACTTCCTTCGATTCTCCGAAAGGTCCGTCGGTTATGACGTTCCGGCGGCCGACGGTTCTTCCTTCGGACGCTAGTCGCTGCCCGTGTTTCATCTTGCCTTTATCAACCAATCCATCAATCCAGACATAAAATTGGTCGATAACCTTGGCTATTTGATCTCGAGAAGCCGTTTTATCCCATTGGCCTCTGGAAAGTACGAGATATTCCGAGGGGGAAGCTTTTTCGCTCATAATGATTTAGCTTCGAAGCTGTACGCATTCATGGTCTTGTTGTAAAACGATAACGATCAGCGTATCTCTTGCGGAGAGGATTTTGGTTTACGATAGACAGTTTTAAAACTCTGCTATTCGCGATTATGTAAGGATATTCCGTCCGGGTCCACTTCGTGATTCGATTTGTCTTCGCTGTGTCAATTTCGGAGTGGTCCTTCCGCAGGCAGTATTTCTAGTTGTGGTAGTTGGGTTACTGAGTCTTGGCGGTTGTACCAATCAGAGCGTCACGCCAAGCGTGCAGGGGAAGTCCTTATCTGGTCACCTCCAATTGAAGCAGAAGCAGCTTGCTTATTCGGATAGCTTTATAACCGATCGCCCCCGCGCACTAAGCGGCCTAGGGGCAGCGGCAGAAGGCCAATTTCATACGCCTCAATTTATAGAAAAGGGAAAATTTAATGTGGGCAATGGCTCGCTCAGTTACCAGGGCCACGAATATTCTTTTCGCATCAGGGGGCTCGGGGCTGCAGGGATTGGAGCCGCGGAAATCGAGGCAAAAGGTGAGATCTATGGCCTAGAAAACATACGTGACCTCTCGGGATCCTATGTGGGCGCTGATTATCGGGCGGCGCAGAATGCCGTAGGTGGGCTCTTGCTAACGAACGAAAAGGGGGTCATCATCCGTATTGAGGCCCTCGAAAAAGTGCCCTTATTCGTGGTAGGCGATGCCGTTATAGTCGAATTGAATCAGTAGACGTCTTTGGATTGGAGCCGAGAAGACTCAGGCTTTCATCTTCGTCAATACTTTTCAGAATGACTTGTCAGAACTCGGCAAAATTGAGCCTTCGCTGTTTGGCGAGAAATCGAGGGGCTCTAACCTTACGACCAAATTCCTGGGGTTATTCGACGTGAGCCGGATTTCACTATCGCGCGTTTAGCTGCGCGTTTTGTAAAGCCAGTTGGCCACCGCTTCCAGTCGCTCTTTTTTTGGGATTCGCAGCAATATTCTCTTCCAGAATCCGTTTAATCTCAGCAACCGTTTCAGGATTATTGAGTAGGGCGGCGTGCCCTCCGGGAACGAATTTCTCTGACTCGGCTCCGTCCAAATGAGAGCTGCTATAGTCGACAACTCCGTCTGAGCTATCGGGTCCAACTTCATCTCCCAGGTGTCCAATGATGCTGTGAAAAGGAACCCTGATCGGTAACTTTGCGAGCCGGTCCAACGTGAGATTTGGCGCCAGCGAGATGAGGCTGGTCGGTCCCCCGTGCATGCTCACCCGAGCGTAATAGGAATCCAGCGTTCCGGGGTGTTGAGCTTCAATTTCTTTCAACAGGTTTGCCGGACCCTGCGAATGCCTAATGAGCCGGTTACCGAGACTGCCCACGATTCCGCCGGCCAGGTAGCTTCCTCGATGCGGGACTGCCAAAAAAATTAGCCGATCGATACAGGGCTGATGCCGGAAGAAGAGATACTCCGAAATCAACTCCTTTTCACTCGGCGGCAGCGCCAAATTGTTCAGCGGTTTGTTCGCGAACACGTTCCAGATCGCGTCGCCCGAGTCAGAGACTAAAGTGTGGGCAAGCAATCCACCCATACTATGAGCAACGACGACGACGTGGCGCGAGGCGACGGCGGTGCCGCTCGGATCAAATAGATGCTGGGTTCGTTCCAGCTCTTCCCGCAGTTGCGCCGCACTCTCCAGAACCGGTTGGCCGGTTGGATAAAGAAAAAACCATGGCTGATAGTGCTCGAGAACTTTCGGGTCGGAGCAGAGATCATTAGTCAGGTTCTGCCATGACAACGGTGAGGAAAGCAGACCATGAATGAATAGGATGGGAATCTTATTCGGATCGTAAGGATGAATCAGGTAGATGCCGGTCGCGAATCTGGGGTTGTCTGGTCTGATGAATGCCTCGAAGGAGCTCCCGGCCACTTTTCGGGAATGGGAGAAGAGTACCGCTAAAGTAGCGGTGTAATCGGCCGCGATCGGATCTGGACCCGCGGCGGAGCGTACCACGGTCGGATCGAACGGATCGTACAGTTTGAGCAAGGGTGGGCGTCCTGGCCGGTCTTCTTTGACGGCGGTTAAACCAAGTACGATCCCACTGTGCGGATAGTGTTTTTCTTCTGGCGTGATTTCGGGATTCTGGTTGTAGATGACCAGCGGCGTACCTTTCCCGGTAACCTTATATTCGTGGCGCAGACCTTTCTCGTGGATTGAGTCTGCCAATAGGACTTGATCGCATTTGGTCAGGTACTTGGCCGATTCCGCCTGAAGAGAAGATGCCCATTCTACCTGTACCGGTTCACCGTCCCAGAGCATCTCCGTTTTCGTGAAATCCGGATCGATCTGGGATTTTGCTACGTAAGAAACAACGACGGTGTGAGCGCAACCGGAAACGAGAATGCAAATCAGGAAGCGGCTGAGGCGAATGGCGATTGTCCTGGAGGTATCCATGTACGCAATAGGTTAAATTAAGTCTCGTCGTCAGCGTTGGACCTCATTTGATTTGAGATTTAGTGGCGGGCCAGACACCGAGACCGCAGCAGTAGCGGAGCAATTCTGTCAGCGATGCCTGATCTGTCAGAAAGACTGGAGTGAGTATTCATGGGCGTTAGTCGCGCTTGAATCATACGGCCGCTTTTGTCGCTGAATTTTCTTTTTGCGCTCTTGCGCTCCTGGGCGGTCATCTTACTTCCCTGGACGTCGCAGTTGCGATCTTCACCATGTTGGTCCGGTTATTCCGCGGCGACGTGCTGACCTTTCTGGGCGGTGGAGCGTTTCATCAGCAACACCAGGAAAGCTAGCGCCACCGCTAGCACCGCGAAAATCAAGAAAGCATCGAAGTAGGAAAGTGAGGACGCCTGCTGTTCACGAAGGTTCTCAAGCGATTGCAGGGCCATTTGTTGAGAAGCAGTAGGATCTCCGGTTTGTTGAAGGAAGGTCGTTTGGGCCTCAGCTAAATAGGAGTTCACCGCCGGATTGAATTGATCGAGATACTCGTTTAGTCGCAGACCATGGAATATCTCGCGGCGCTCGGTGATGGTCTGACCCATGGTAGTCCCCACACTGCCGCCTTCATTACGCAATAAGGCGAGCAAACCAACTGCCGCACCGCGCAACGAGCGTGGAATGTAGAGGAAGGCGGCAAGATTTAACGGAGCGAAGATCATCCCTAGTCCGGTTATCATGACCACTCGCGGCCAGACCACCTGCCAAGCGGAAATCTCAAGGTTCAGTTGTGACATCCAGAAATTTCCGGCACCGAGGATTACTAAGCCGATGGCCATCAACCATCGGGCGTCGACGCCGCGCCCGAGCAAGGCGCCGACGATAACTAGCGCGATGATCGTAAAAACGCCCGCAGGCGATAGTACTAAGCCGGCGTGAAACGCGTCATAACCAAAAAGCGATTCCAGGAGGGCGGGTAAAAGAGTGCTGCTCCCGTAGAGAACCCCGAAAGCGCAGAAAATGATTAGGCAGCACGGGGCAAAGTTGCGGTCCAATAAAGGCCGGAAGTTAACGATGGGATTCGAATGGCGGGTTTCCCAAACCACCAAGCTGGTACCCCCGACGAGAAAGAGAGTGGACAAAATCTGGATACGTCCGAAAGGGTCGTTAAACCAGTCCCACTCTTGTCCTTTGCTTAGAACTACTTCCCAGCAAACCATCGTCATTGCGAGTAGACTGAGCCCGAGAATATCAAAATTCAGGCGCTGTTTCTTGAACTCCCTGCGCTGATCCGTCAGATACTCCGGATCTCGCACGACTATTGCGCAAAGCGCTAGTGCGGCAATGCCGACCGGGATATTGATAAGAAAAATCCAGCGCCAGGAATATTCGTCCGTGATGTAACCGCCCAGGGTCGGGCCAACTACTGGAGCAAGCAATGCAGCTACTCCAAACATGGTTTGAGCTGCGCCCTGTTTTTCGGTTGGAAAGCTATCCAGGAGGATGCCTTGGCTGGAGGGTTGTAGGCCGCCGCCGGCGAGCCCCTGCATAACCCGGAAGAGAATCAACTGCCCGAGACTCGTTGCCATTCCACATAGGAACGAGCTAAGGGTAAAGATAGCGATTGATAACAGGAAATAGTTACGCCGTCCTAGACGTGCCCCCAGCCAACCGGAGATAGGTAGAATGATGGCATTAGCTGCAAGATAACTGGTGATGACCCACTCACTATCGGTGACGGCCGCAGAGAGTCCGCCGGCGATGTAACGCAAGGCCACATTGGCGATTGTGGTATCCAGCACCTCCATGAAAGTCGGTATCACTACCGCCATCGCAACGATCCACGGATTAAAAACTCGCTGTCTTGGCACGGGGGCTGTCAATACAGCGGATGCGCCCGTACTCATGGAGTCGGACTGACTGAGGCAGCAGGCTGCTCCGGTTGCTGTAGGTATTGACCTGCATTCGGGCCGCTGGGCGCGATTCCCAAATCTACCGTCGGCGTGACTGAGAGACCCGCGAAAAGGGGCAATTTTTCCGGGTCATAATTCAGCAGATCAACCCTCACAGGCAGCCGTTGTACAACTTTGACAAAATTACCGGTCGCGTTTTGGGCCGGTAACAAGGCCAGCGTGGAACCTGTACCATAAGTGAAACCGGAGATGCGCCCCTCGAAGGTGTGTTTGCCGCCGTACATGTCCAGCTCCAGGTCGACGTGTTGTCCGATACGCAGGTTGCGCAGCTGAGTCTCCTTGAAATTGGCGTCTATCCAGATATCGCGTAACGAATTGATCGCCATCACGTTCTGCCCGACTTGCAAGTTGTTGCCGGGATTCACATTTCGCCGGCTGATAACGCCGTCGATTTCGGCCACTACCGTGCAATAACGCAAATTGAGTTTGGCTTGATCGAGATCACGTTGCGCCTCCATTACGCTGGTTTGCGCTTGTTTTAGGGTAGGCGCGTTTTTGATCACTTCGGCATAGATGCGATTTAAATCTCCGGTCGGATCGCGCCGGTAGAACTCATCTAACATTTCCTGTGGTGCCAGTGTGTAGGATGATGGCACAATACCGAGCTGCGCAGCGCTCTGAAGCAGGTCGGCCTGCGCTTGACGAACGGAAGAGAACGTCTGATCGAGATCTGGCGGCACATCGCTCAGTTTTTTTCCTTCCGGTACCTGGGCTGGTAACCCGAGTGCGACGCGGGCCTGATAAATATTTTGTAGTGCTTGGGTTACCTGGGCTTTAGCAACGTCTAACGCTTCGCGTCGCTCGTCGTATTCTTCTTGGCTCACCACCCTCGTTGAGAGCAAGCGTTCCGAGCGATCAAACTCCTGCTGAGCGAGTACTAAGGTTGCCTTTTCTTGCTCCCAAGTCGCGACCCGAGCCGCGATGAGCTGGACCTGGTTGTCAACGTCTTCGATGGCGCGCGAAAGCTTGAACCGGTTACTCCGTGTCTGGCCGATCAGGCCTCGCACACTGGCGTCGGCTACAACCAAGTTTGCCTGAGCGGCGTCGAGTGCTGCCTCCTTGATTGCGACTTGCACTTGGTAGGGCTCCGGGTCGAGCTCGACGAGCACGTCGCCTTTCTTCACTCGATTGTTGTTGTCGACCAGGACGCGAGCCACTTGGCCGCTCACCCGCGGCGCTACGAAAGTCACGTAGCCGTTCACGTAGGCGTCATCAGTAGAGACGGTATTGAACGCGCGAATGACCCGTGGAACTCCCAAGACTAGCAGCAATATCCCTACGACGATGGCAGCCACAATTAGGGCACGACGACGTTTGCTCGGTGCTTTGGCGGCTGGTTTCGGTCCCTCGGTGGAGGTGACCGTTTTTGCGACTGGTGCGCCAGGTGATTGTTCGGTTTCCACAAGTTGATTCCGATGTTTAAGGTCGATTTTTCACAACGGTTAGGACTAAGCGGCAGCGACTCTCCTCTGCAGGGAAGGCGTAACAAGTTGCGTGCCAACCTATTATGGTCGACGCTTGTTCCTTCTTATCAAATAGTTATGGTCGAAGCAATTCTCGGGACGGCTAAGTACGAGAAATTGGACCTGCATCTTTTCGTATCCGTGGCGGTCCGACAAACACGATGATCTTGAAGAATTGGAGCAGTCCAGGCACTAATTTTCTGATGCGGACCGGTCCAGCACGCTTATTCGCTCTTCTTATCCTGGCGTTTTTTGGGGTCAGCTTTGAGGCGGTGGCTGCTTCCGGTCCCTTCGCCGTGACTTTAGACGGCAATATCACCCATATCGCGTCGGGATTTTCGTTCCCAAATAAGGTTGGGCAGTTTCAGCGGGTGATGACCCGGCAGTATGATACGGCGGGCCAGGGTGTATCGGTTGGTTACGAAGTCGACCGCCCGCGAATTGCCGCGACGATCTATGTGTATCCGAGCAGCGGCCGGCTGATAGAAACCGAGTTTGTGGTTCGGGAGAACGAGATAGTCGCAGTGCACCACGACACAAAGTTGATAGACCGAGGGACTGGATTTGTTGGTCCCAAGAAAATACCAGCGCTGATCGCGAACTATGAATACACCGATACTTTCGCCGGGAAGGTTCAACCGCTGCGGTCACGCTTGATAGTTGTGCGTCGGGGCGACTGGAATATTGAGTATCGGTTTACCTATGCGGCTTCGGAAGGCGCCAATGGCGCTTCCTTAGTCGATTTCCTGCAGAATGGTTTCGTTTGGCCGGAGGCAATTCCACCTGCGCAAAGCCCCGGAGCGCCAGGCAAGAAAGGGAAGCCGTAGGGATTGCGAGGCTGCGAATGGGCGAAAGGGGCGAAGGGACGCATACGCGAAGAGGGAGCTCCGTATGAGCAACCTATTTTAGCCTGCGTACGCAACAAATACGCCTAGCTCCGTCGGAGCGAAATATGGTCTTCGTAGCGTGTTCCCGAGATGTCGCTCCTACGGAGCTAGCGGCGATTTTTTTGCGTATGCTATAAAGATTTTGCTCCTACGGAGCTGATGCCAGTTTTTTGCTGCCGTAGGTATGCAATGCGCACGGAGCCGCTCAAAACCGGCGTGAATCCATCAACCGGAAATCAAAATCTTAGGCGCGTCGAGTTTTTAGCACCCCCGCCGTCCCCATTACAACAGCTTAATCTCGTACCGCTCCAATATTGGGTACAGATCGTTTGTATCGATCAACGGAATTGAATCGGCGATCGTAATTGCCTTCTGAGCGAGCTCCGTTTCAAAGAAAGCACAGTTCAGCTGGCGCGGGTTTTTGCGCGAATGATAAAGGATACCGTCAAAGTTTTGAGGGTGCTCCATAAACGCGCGTCCCCAAGCTTGCGTCTTTTCGTAATCGCTCGAAGCGAAGAGTCGGGCGTCGATTCCAGCGAACAACAGCTTCGATCCGAGCGTGTTAACCAACCAAGGTCCTGGTGCAATCGTGAGTTTCACCAGATTGTACGAGCGGAGCAGTTGTTCCGACATCGCTCGATGTTCGAGCCAGCGGTCTCCGAATACTTCCAGAATCGCTCCCTCTAAGCTGGCAGCAGTATAAAGGACGCCGTAACGCGCCGTGGTAGAATCGAATCGGTATTTACCTGTTGTGCTCCAAAAGATGGGGTCACGAAACTCCTGGCGGCTGAGCCGGACCAGAGTTTTTGGTACTCTTCTTCGAGCGAGTGTTCGCTTAAAGAGCTCCGGGCTCGGCAGCGGGAACTCGGAGCTCATTCGCCATGACGACCATAGCGTTCTGCCGACTTGATCACGGCATCGAATTGCTCGCCCTTGCGTAAAAGATCAATCGGCCTCTCCCTCTTCGATAGGGCCTCGTCCACGGTGAGGAAGAAAAGCATCCGGCTCCAATCATCGTCCGGTAACTCCCGGAGACATTCGCTGATTCCCGGAAGCAGTGTTTTCTTTTCCAGATCAAACTGCCAAAGAGGGAACTGCCAATGTCCCCGTTGATCTCGCCAGGCAACGAGTTTGCCGCTCTTACGTCGACCATCGATGGCTTGTCGTCGAATACCAAGAAATTCGGCTAACGCTTCACTGGAAAGAAATTCGCCGTCCTGCTGCAACTTGGCCTTGAGGGCTGCGCCTCTGGCTCGGGCTCGCTGCAACAGGCGGGCACGCTCCGCTTTACGCGGTAGTTCCCGGGCGATATAATTCTCGGCGACAGCTTCGAGAAAAGCATCCGCCGTTTCGCCGGCCGGGCGCAGCTTGGCGATCTGTTCTGCCGCGGTCTTGGCCAAGGTTGCACTGGTCATGAAAGTAAGATAAACCGGAGCCCGAATTAGAGCAAGTAGAGCAAGCAAAGAGAGCGCCTCCGTCAAAATGATAGAGCTGTTCGGGAGCCTCGCCCCACCAAATTAATTTCTGCACTTAAGGCTTTCATTCGCGTTCATTCGTGTGCATTCGCGGTTTCTTTTCTCTGCGTTCTTTCGCGGCTATTCCATTCTGCTTTGCGTCATTGCCAAACATCTTTCGCGCTTCGGCCAGAAAAGCTTCCATGATCGGATTCAAATGATCGCTGCGCCGCGCCAGCTCGATGTTGGTTGAGATGGGACACTTAGTTAACTCACGGCAAATCACTCCGGGTGTTTGAATAGTGGCGACGCATGCGGGCGCGATAGAAAAGCCGAGTCCTGAACTAACCAGCCTAAGCACGGTGAGCCATTCCGGTGCATCTTGCACAATCGTGGGGCGGAAACCTGAGGTCTCGCAGAGCGCGATCGTCTTATCCCACGCCAAGGGACCGAGCTCGCGCGCAAACAGGATCAGAGGCTCTCCCTTTAGTTCTGCTAGCGAGATTTTCTGTCGGTTCGCTAAGGGATGTTTTTTTGCTAAAGCGATTACGAATCGCTCTGCTAACACGTTCTCGACGGTTAAGCCTTCCGTTGGGCCGGCATCTCGCAAGAATCCCAGATCAACGGTCCCATGCCGGATCGCGTCCACCAGGCTGCTGGTGGTTAGTTCGCGAAGCCGTAAATCTACTTTCGCGAAGCGCTTCCGGTAACTGCCAATCAGACCTGGAAGAGCGGTGAGCATCGCGGATCCGATAAAACCAACCGTTAGTGTGCCGATCTCACCTCGCCCGACGCGACGAACCGTCTCCAAATCATCATCGAGGCGCCGGAGTAGGTAACGCGAGCGCTCGAGCAAGGCTTCGCCGGCTTGAGTTAAAGCCACCGTACGCGAGTTCCTGGTGAAGAGAGGATGACCGATGTACTGCTCGAGCTTACGAATCTGTTGGGAGAGCGGTGGTTGCGCGATGTGCAACCGTTCAGCGGCACGGCTGAAATGCAGTTCCTCGGCGACCGCAATGAAATAACGAAGATGGCGAAGTTCGAGCGATTCGATCATATCTGTGGCATATCAATACATTTAAGCAAGATATTGGACATATGATTAATCAATTATGAGTTTAGGCGGTCGAGGAAATTGTTATGTCCAGCCAATCCAGCATCACCCTTCCGTCCGCTTCCGACCCTACTCCGCACTCAATCTGTTCAGTCCGCCGAGCCACCCAGGATGATCTGACCTGCGCCTTCGAGCTGGTAAACGAGTATTTTCAAGCGGTCGACGTCTGGGTTCGTGACACCCAGAGCGAGTTTAGCGACTACCTATTGGGAGACGATAGCGGTGTTTGGCTGGCGTTTGCCGGTAAGGAGGCGGTTGGATGTATCGTTCTTCATCCGCTAGTTTCGTTACCGCGTAGCTGCGAGATTAAGCGGCTCTACGTGAAACCGGCCTATCGACGTCAAGGAGTAGCAGAAGAGCTGCTGCAAGCATTGGAAGAATTTGCCGCCAGGAATACTCGTTATGAATGGCTGTATCTGGATTCTAAGGACGATCTTGTAAGCGCCATCCGTTTCTACGAGCGGCACGGTTATGAACCTTGCGACCGGTACAATGCTAATCCGCAGGCCACACTGTTTATGCGGAAGGCGTTAGCGGGCGCGTGACGTCTGGAGGGGAGCCGCTTTCGCTTGTACGGTAGGGACGAGCTCCTGCTCGTCCGAGGGTTGACGTGTGAAAGAACCACCGGTTTGGAATCGCTCAAACTCCTCGGACGAGCAGGAGCTCGTCCCTACCGTGCAGGCGCTCACCCTTGTTGCCCACTGTTCGCCATTCGCTTCTTTCGAATCTGGGCGTACCAGGTCTCGATCTCGGCTTGCGGGTAGCGGAGATACTCCGCGACTGCCTCGGTGATACCGAGCTCACCCGCACGAACCCGCGGTAGAAACGTCATAGTAAACAGCGTCAGGTGCGGGCGCGCGGTCTCGAGCTCACGTTGGATAATCCGTCCTAAAGGGCCGGCGCCCTCGTAGAAGCTGGGGTCGCTTACAGCGGCAATCACGTCAGCTACCGGATAACCGACCCGTCTAAGCTCCGTCTCCCACCGCCCGTCATTCCAAGAAAGCATGCCATACGCGGCACGTGAATCGCCATCGAAAGGGAATCCGACCGATCCAACATTGAAGACAGCTGTTCCATCGATTTGCTTCGAAAGCGGGATATGAGTGTGTCCGCAACAGAGGATTTGCGGCGGGGACGCGCCGAGCATTTCTTTCGCTTTCGCGTCAGGTGTAGAGGGGAAGAAACCTTCTTCGTTCGAACGGGGAGAACCATGAGCGATGCAGACTTTCGAGCCGTCTGGTCCCTCCGCGGCAATTGAGATAGGCAGTGACTTTAGCCGCGGGACCGTCTCTGGTACTTGTTCAGCGGTCCATCGAGCTGGTTGCCAGGAATATGTGTCGATCTGGTCAACGTTGGTCGCCGGTTGGCTTTGAATGATGACGTAATCTTCATGATTGCCACGCAACAAAGTCCAGTCCAAGGCGAAAAGCCGGTAGGTCACTTCACGAGGGAAAGGCCCGCGATTCTGAAAGTCGCCAGCGACTATGACCCGGTCCGGCTCTAGCGATTCCAAGTCCGCAATCACCGCCTCGAGCGCGGAGAGGTTGGCGTGAATATCTGCTAGGATCGCGATTCGCATCGCCGGTACCGTTTAACGTTGCTTGTTCGGCGTTTGGCGTTCGGCGTCAACTGGTGAGCGTTTGCCACGCTGTGCCGCCGCTACGTCGCGGCGATAATTATTGGTTTGGTTCTTAGAGCAATTGTTTTGTCCGAGCGCGATGCCGATCTCGCGAAACGCCAAACACCGAACGCCAAACACTAAACGCATACTATTCTTTGGCGAGGCACTCGGTTTCTATGAACTCCAATGCCTTACTCAGGCTCATTCGGTCGAGATAATGCACCAACCTAGGATCTGCGTTCGCAGGAAGTTTGGCCTTCAAAGCATCGATTCGCTCTGAGGCCTCCCGGAGCTTCTCCAAATGAGCGCTGGGATTGTCCTGAAGGGTCTTGTCCCCGATTACCTGGAGCCGATCTCGCAGCGCTTGAGCCAAGTCTGAATAGAACTCCCCCATAAGCTCTATTTCTCACAAATGAGCTGGTGCGCAAGCGCTTAGCACCGAGACCAAAACAGAACAACCGCGAATGGACACGAATGGACGCGAAGACCAAAAGGAATCATTTCAACCGCGGATTAACGCAGATGTACGCGGATAGATTTGTAGAGCAGCACTCCAGGGTGTCTACTGGGCCTTATCTGCGTTCATCTGCGGTTATCGTCTCTCTTGATTGATTCGCGTCAATTCGCGGGCGTTTTTTGTTTTGACTGCGGCTCCAGATCTGCAAACCATCACTGTTTATCCGTTGTTCTGTTGTGTTTGATCACGCTGATAACATTCGGCGGCGTCCACAGGTGGCGCTGCTGATCGAAACTTCTAACGCTTATAGCCGCGGTTTGCTGGTTGGAATTCGAGCTTACATGCGGGAAAGAGCGGATTGGGAAATCCATTTTACCGAGCAAGGCCGGGGTGATGAGCCGCCGCCCTGGTTTCATAACTGGCGTGGAGATGGCATCATCGCTCGAATCGAGAATCAAGAGATCGAAGATGCCGTGATCAACGCTAACCTGCCGGTGGTCAACGTTAGCACGGCGAGCTTAAAACAGAGCTATCCCACGGTGGCTAGCAGTAGCGCTGGCGTGAGCCGGGCCGCCGCCGAACATCTTTTGGAGCGCGGATTTCAGTCGTTTGGATTTTGTGGCGATGCCAGGTTTGATTGGTCATTTCGCCATGAACATAACTTCGGTCGCTATCTTAAGGCCGCGGGATTTGTGGTTGATAACTTCGATAGCAAACTAGGGGATGCTGACGATTGGCGCTTGGAACAGGAGAAGCTGATTCAGTGGGTTCGTCGTATTGCGAAACCGGCCGGGGTCTTTGCCTGCTATGACATTCGCGGGCAACAGTTGCTTGACGTGTGCCGGCAGATCGGTATCCGAGTCCCGGATGACCTGGCCGTGATTGGCCATCACAATGACGAGTTGCTTTGTGAGTTGTGCGATCCACCGCTTACCAGCGTGATTCCGAATTCACGCAGAGCCGGTTACGAAGCAGCCAAGGTCCTCGATCAGCTTATGAACGGGGGCAGTAGGCTCCCATCAATCAAGTACATTGAGCCGATCGGTGTTTGTGCCCGGCGTTCGACTGACCGGATTGCGGTGCAAGATAAGCAAATCGCAAACGCATTGAGATTTATCCGTGACCACGCCTGTGATGGTATTGGGGTTGAAGATGTGCTGAAAACGGTAGCAATGTCGCGAACAGTACTGGAACGGAGGTTCCAGAAGCTGTTGGGCCGGTCACCGTATGAAGAGATTCTGCGCTTGCGAATCGAGAGGGTAAAAGAACTTCTCACGACAACCGATCTTTCGATTGCGGACATCGCCCGGCAGTTGGGATTTTCCGGAGTCGAATATCTGAGCGCGCTCTTTAAGAAAAAATTGGGTGTTTCACCGAGGCAGTTTCGGAGAACGGTGGCGGTGCGGTGAGGCGCGTGGGCGTTGGTGGGGCGAGGCTCCCGACAGAGTTAACGCCTTTGTCAGCGCTGCCGAGGTGTACCTACCCTCGCTTTTGATACGCGGATGCGCGCGCCGAGCCGTGGGTTAATGCTCGACTACGGCTCGGCGCGTTCGTCGGCCCAATGCACCAGATGTCGGCGATACATCGATCTCCCCTGCTGGCGCCATGTGGTCTTTCGGGAGCCTCGCCCCCACCAAAGTTCTCTCACCGACGGCGATTTGCGCAATGAGCTGCGCAGATTAGCGTAGCTGGTATGTCGGCCCCGGAATTATTGAGCCCAGCGGGTGACTGGGAGTGTCTTCGTGCTGCTGTAGCCAACGGCGCGAACGCGGTCTATTTCGGGTTGCCCAAGTTCAATGCCCGGTTGCGTGCACATAACTTCACTTTGGAAGAACTACCTGAGGTAATGGAATACCTCCACGAGCGGAATGTGCGCGGCTATATCACCTTTAATACGCTTATTTTCACGGATGAACTCATGGAGGCTGCCGCGCAGCTAGAAGCGATTGCTGCCGCCGGAGCTGACGCGATTATTGTGCAAGATCTTGGGCTGGTCCGCCTTGCTCAGCATCTGGTTCCGCAACTCGAACTTCATGCTTCGACTCAGATGACCATTACGTCACCAGAAGGTCTCGAGTTGATGCGGCAATCAGGAATTACGAGAGCCGTAGTAGCTCGGGAATTATCGCTCCACGAACTAGACCGGTTTAAAGCCGTGGATGTACCGATTGAGACCTTTGTTCACGGCGCTCTGTGCGTGGCTTATTCCGGTCAATGTCTAACCAGTGAATCACTCGGACAGCGCAGCGCTAATCGGGGGGAATGCGCTCAAGCTTGCCGTCTCCCTTACGACCTCGTAGTCGACGGCCAGAAACACGAGCTCGGCGATCGACGCTATCTTTTGTCGCCCCAAGATCTGGCCGGGTTAGATGAGATTCCGCAGTTAGTCAGTCTGGGTATTCGTGCTTTCAAGATCGAAGGACGGCTCAAGAGCCCGGAATATGTAGCGGCAGTTACCAAGGTGTACCGAAAGGCGATCGACCAGGCAGTGGCTGGGACAACGCCAGAAACGGCCGACTTCGCCCCGTCGTCTAGACTCCCGACTTCGCCTCATCGTCTAGACTCTGGGAGGCTAGGTCGGACAAGCCGGGAGGCTACGTCTGGCAAACCGGGAGCCGAAGCGCTCAAGGTATCGGCGGGCGACCGGTATGCACTCGAGATGACTTTTTCGCGCGGACTTTATTCCGGCTGGTTACACGGAGTAAATCATCAGCGACTGGTCGACGGCCGGTTCGGGAAAAAGCGAGGAGCTTACGTTGGTGAGGTTACCCAAGTGGGAAAGAATTTTATCGAGATTTTGTCGCGGATCCCCGTCCGGCGAGGCGACGGTTTGGTCTTCGCTAGTGGCGGCGACACCGAGCAAGAAGAGGGGGGCCGGGTTTACGAGGTGGACGGCGCAAGGTTCTTCTTCGGCAATAATGAGATCGATTTTTCCAGGGTGACGGTAGGGGATCGGGTTTGGAAAACTGACGATCCGGCACTTAACAAGGCGCTTCGGCAAACTTTTGCTCGTGACCTTCAAAAATCGACGTTGCCGGTGTCGATGATCGCGAGCGGTAAGTGTGGTTTACCAATGAGGCTGAAGGTTGTTTGCGGCGATGTTACCATCGAGGCCGAAGCCAGCCTGGTGTTGCAGCCGGCGCGATCCGCGCCCCTAACAGAGGCGGGTGTACGAGAGTTGTTAAGCCGGTTGGGCGGGACCCGGTTTCATCCAGAGAAAATTGAGATCGCTCTCGACGGAGGGCTATTTATGACGGCAAGTGCCGTCAACCAGTTGCGCCGCGAAGCGATCGAAGCCTTGGAGGCAAAAATACCTGAACTTGGACCGGAAACTCCGGTCGCTGCGCATTCGAGTGGATCAACAAAAATCGAATGGCCGCTTCGCCCAGCCGAAGAAGCTGCGATATCACAACCTGAATTGGTTGTGTTATGCAGGACCATCCCTCAGCTTGAGGCCGCCATCTCGCTGGGTGTGCGCACGATCTATGTCGATTTTGAGGACATCCGCCGCTATCCCGAGGCAGTTGAAATTGCCGCATCGTCTGCGCAGTTATTTCTGGCAACTCCAAGAATACAGAAACCTGGCGAGCAAGGTTTTTTCCGCTTGATCGAAAATGCTCGATCGGCCGGAGTTCTGATCCGTAACCTTGGCTCCATCGCCCATTTTAGGGGAAAGGGTCTGTGCCTGCGCGGAGACTTTTCCCTGAATGTGGCAAATCCATTAGCCGCCGCATTCTTACTGGAACAGGGTTTGGACCGCTTGACTGTCTCCTACGACCTTACTTTTGAGCAAATCCTCGCGCTTTTAGCTTACTCTCCGAGCGATCGATACGAACTTACTCTTCACCAACATATGCCCATGTTTCACATGGAGCACTGCGTGTTTGCTGCCTTTTTATCGAACGGAACTGATTATACCAACTGCGGCCGGCCATGTGACCGCCACCGGGTCGAAGTGCGGGATCGGGTCGGTCTGGCTCATTTGGTGAAAGCGGACGTCGGGTGCCGGAATACGGTTTTCAACGCTCGCGCACAAACCGGCGCTCAATATTTCGTTCGCTTGCAAAGAGCCGGTCTGCGGTATTTCCGAGTCGAACTTCTGGATGAGGATCGGGAAAACGCTCGTCGCTTGATCTCGCTTTATCTTAGATTGTTGGAGGGATCCCGTTCTGGCGACCAGGTGTGGCATGAACTGAAGGCGGACTCGAGATTGGGTGTAACGCACGGCACCCTTAACAATGCCGAGAACGCCGGGAACGCCGCGACCGAGCGAGAACGGGCAGGAACAAACCGCAAATCAGTAAAATGATCCGCAGATTGCGCAGAATTCGGTTGGCGGTCGGTTGCAGCGAAAGAACAAATTCTAAAACCGCGAATGGACACGAATTGACGCGAAGATATAGAGAATAAGTCCAACCTCAGATGTACGCAGGTTACCCTTCGAGATCCACCTTTCGTAGTTTTCTTACTCCATATTCGCGTTCCTTCGTGTCCATTCGCGGTCGTCTTGGGCATCGCCTTTTGAGCATTTCATGAAAAAGTCCCCCTTAGCCACTATCCTGCTGGTTGTATTTGTCGATCTGATCGGGTTTGGCATGATCATCCCGATCCTGCCCCTTTATGCGAAAAGCTTTCAGGCAGCGGAATGGCAGATCGGGCTGTTACTGGGGTGCTACTCTTTTATGCAGTTTTTGGCTTCTCCAGTTCTCGGCTACATATCGGATCGCATCGGGCGAAAACCGGTTTTGCTGGTTAGCCTCATCGGTTCTGCTATTGGCTACGCGGTGATGGCCAGCGCTGCGTCGTTAACCATGCTATTCATTGCTCGCATCATCGCCGGTATCTGCGGAGCTAGCGTAGGCACAGCAGCGGCCTATATCGCGGACATCACCCCACCGGAGAACCGGTCCCGGCGAATGGGGCTGATCGGCGCGGCCTTTGGCGTTGGATTTGTTCTTGGCCCGGCCATTGGTGGAATTCTAAGTCAATTCTGGACGAAAGGCCCTTTCTGGTTTGGCGCCGGTCTCGCGTTCCTAAACGCGATTGCTGTGCTCTTGATTTTGCCGGAACCGGAGAAGCACGTGAAACGATCGGAGGCCACAATTCCAGCCGGTACGGATGTGGTCGATCAGACCGGCCGGGGTGGAATCCCGATACTGGTTGTAACCTACTTTGTGGCGATTGCTGGTTTCGCGATTGTAACTATGATCTATCCGCAGGTTCTCGACCGGCGCTTTAGCCTAACCCCGGCCCAGATCAGTCTGGTATTTGTCTTTTTGGGGTTAGTAGGAGCGTTTATTCAGGGAGGGGCGATTGGCCGGATGGCCAGGAGATTTGGGGATTATAAACTGGCTGCAGCCGGTTTGCTGTTGATGGCGATTAGCATGGTAATTATGCCCTTTGCGCAAAACATGCCTCTGTTCTTGCTGTTCACCTTCGGTTTAGCCGTGGGCAATAGCTTGGCGCAGCCGACCCTGATGGCGATGGCTTCGCGTTTAGCGGCTAGTACCGCCCAAGGGAGAGTGATTGGTACTGTGCAGTCGGCAGGTAGCCTTGGCCGAGTGGTTGGACCTTCGGCCGGGGGCTTTATGCTGGGCTGGGACCGGCCTCGTCCCGACCTCGCTTATGGTAATACGCCGTTCGTAATCGGCGGGATCGTCATGGGCGTCGCGTTCTTGATCTCCTTGATGCTACGCCGGTCCCCAGTTTCGGTGGCCGAAACTCCGGTCGAAGTGGCGGGAAAGTGAGCAACCGACGAGTCGAATCCGAACTGCCAGCGAAGGTTAGTAAGATCTAACGCCAAGCAGACTTCCTCGCCGTTCTGTCGGACGCGGGACTATCGCGGACAACTCGCCCCATCTCCCCTCCGGCAGTCACCGGACTGCGTCGGCCAGGGTCGGAATCTTCAAAACGGGCGTATCGGCGATCGTCGACCCTTAAACGAATGGGACCTTATGGGTCGTCGATCCAATCCTGGGTTCGCCGATACGCTATTTAAGCCTGCGGGCGGCTTGAAGAGCAGTCTTTTTATCTACTTTTTCTTAGCAGCAGGACTCGGTGAAGCGGCAGCGGCTTGCCTCGGTTGGAACATCTCTTTCTTCGCGGCAGTCCATTTTTGCTGCTGATCCGGAGTCAGGATCGCGTTGATGTCCGAATTGTATTGTTTCCGCAGAGCGTCTTTCTTCGAGTTCTTGTCCGACTTAGAAGCCATGGTGTCACTGCTAACCGCGTTCCGGTCCGAGACATATTTCTCAACGATGGGTTTGGCCTTGGCTTCCTGTGCCTTGGTGAGGGTTACCTGTTTTTTGAGTTCGGCCAAGCGTTGATCAGCCGATTCGGGCGCTTGCTTACCCTTACCGATCGTCGTTGCGACCGACGGCGAAGGAGAAGGCTTGGCTGCTTGGGTAATGGAGGGGTAGGAGGCTACTGCCATTGCCACCAAGGCAATGGTAACACTCCTGAGGGGAGTTATTTTCATACAAACATAAAAACCCCAACGGAATGCCGAAGTTGCGGTGGAGTGGCCGTGTGGGCGCTTCGGCGTGGGATATATGCGCTGGGAGCTGCGAATGGATGGGGCTTATGAGACCTATAGGACCAATGGGTCACAACCTATAAGTCCCATAGGTTATATACGTCCTATCTGCCCGCAGCGCGCAGGGCTTTCTTCTTATGCCCACACGCCGAAACGCCGACCCGCCCATACGCCTACACGCTTTATTTCAGCCACGAGGCCAGATCTTTGGCCCAGTAGGTGATCACCATATCAGCACCGGCCCTTCGAAAGCCGGTCATTACCTCTAGGACGGCCCGTTTTTCCTCTATCCAGCCGTTGGCGGCAGCGGCTTTCAACATGGCGTACTCGCCGCTGATATTGTAAACGGCCGTCGGTAAGCCAAATCGTTCCTTTACCCGCCAGAGAATGTCCAGGTACGGTAACCCGGGCTTTACAATGATAAGGTCGGCGCCTTCCTCGATATCCAAGGCTACTTCCCGGAGTGCCTCGTTAGCGTTAGCTGGATCCATTTGATAGCTTTGTCTGTCCCCAAACTGAGGGGCGCTCTCAGCCGCTTCCCGGAACGGTCCGTAGAATGCCGAGCAGAACTTTGCCGCGTAACTCATGATCGGCAGGTCACTGAATCCGGCCTGATCGAGCCCTGAACGGATCGCTCCGACACGTCCGTCCATCATATCGCTAGGAGCAATCACATCCGCACCGGCTTCAGCTTGACTGACAGCCGTCTGTACCAGTACTTCGACCGATCGATCGTTTAGGACTTCAAATTTACCTTTGCGTTTGTCCACAATCCCGCAATGGCCGTGAGAGGTGTACTCGCAAAGGCAGACATCCGTGATCACCAGGAGCTCCGGCACGCTTTGTTTCAGGCGGCGCAGAGCGGTTTGAATAATGCCGTTTGGGTCGAAGGCTTGCGAACCGAGCTCATCTTTCAGCCTGGGAATGCCGAAGAGCAGGATGGCTGGTATACCGAGATCGAAGACTTGTTTAGCGTTTTCTACCAGCTCGTTTACCGAGTATTGGTAGACCCCAGGCATGCTAGAGATAGCTTCTGCGCGATCAACCTTCTCGGATACGAACATTGGGTAAATCAATTGACGTGTCTCAAGGCTGTTCTCCTTTACAATCTGCCGCAGGGCTTCGTTTGAGCGAACGCGGCGAGGTCTCCGCAATAGTTGAAGCATGATAGAATCTAGATCTGAGCAGCTACCTGGCAAATTCGGGATGCAGGTACCCAGCGAAGCGGCTAAATCATGAACAAATTTCTCTTAGTTAACCTCAACAATACCTCGACCAAGCTGGCGTTGGCGGACGCGGGGAAGCTGTTAAAGAAGACGGTAATCCCGACTGACAAGCTGACTATGCTCGGGGTGCGCCGGGCGCTGCACCGCTGGTCCTTTGATTGCGCTCTGGTCGGGTCGGTCGTACCGCAAAAGACCGGAATATTTCGGAGGGCAGTCAAAGTGCCTGTGTTAGAGGTCAGCCCGAGGCTTGATTTAGGGATCGGCATCGATTTTCCTCGGCCAGAAACCATTGGAGCCGATCGCATCGCCAACGCGGTGGGGGTTTCGCAGCGGCACGGCACACCCGCCGTGGTAGTGGACTTTGGGACCGCCGTCACTTTCGACATTATTTCCCGGAAAGGCCAGTATATCGGTGGTGTGATTGCTCCCGGCCTCGGGGTGATGACCGATTATCTCTATCAAAAGACTGCGCTGTTACCCAGGATCGATCTCGAGGAGCCAACCGAGATCATCGGGAAATCGACCCGGGAAGCAATGCTGGCGGGAGCCGTTTTCGGGTATCGGGGCCTAGTCAGACAGATTGTAACTGAGATCGTGGCCAAGCTCGAAGGAAAGGCCCATATCGTGGCAACCGGCAGCTACGCACCGTTGATCGCTGCGAAACTTCCGGAGTTGCAAATCGTAGATCCTGACCTCACTCTGGAAGGGTTACGCATCATCGCAACTCGAAACCTCCCCTCATGAGCTCAGCAACCGCTATCGGATTCGATTTTGGCGCGACTACGATCAAGACCGGAGTCGTTAGAGATGGAGTCATCTTGGAAAAAGGCAACGTGATTGAGACCCGTCAGGACGGGAACACCGATGCTCTGGTGTCCGAGATAATCAAAGAAATCAAAGCGCTAAAGGCTCGTTACCCGGAGGTTGAAGCCGTCGGGTTTGGGGTGCCGGGGATCATTGACCCGATCGAGGGGATGGTCATTCACCTGACAAATGTGAGGGGCTGGGTTCGAATTCCGCTGCGCTCGATTATTCAATCGGCAACTGGCCTCGTAACCAACCTGGAGAATGATGCTAAGGCAATGGCCTACGCAGAATGGAAGCACGGGGCCGGCGCGCAAATCCCTAACGTGGTCTGTGTCACCCTGGGTACGGCTGTCGGTGGAGCCTTGATCCTGAACGGGAAACTGTACCGGGGAACAAATTATGTGGCCGGCGAAATTGGTCAGATGTCGATTGATTATCAGGGGGTTGATTTTGTGTACGGAAATAAAGGCGCCTTAGAAGCCTATGTCGGCCACTACAAGATCGCCGATCGAGCGAAGGAGATTTTTGAAGCAGCCGGAAAACGGATTTCCGATGAAGAGGGTGATCCGAGGAATTTGTCAAAGCTTGCTGACGAGGGAGACGGGCTTGCTGAACAAGTGTGGCGGGATATCGGCCTTAAGATCGGTGTGGGCCTTACTAACGTAATCTGGTTGGTCAACCCGGGGCGGATCGTGCTCGGAGGAGGGGTCTCCCAGGCCGGAGAACGGCTGTTCCAGTACATTCGCGACACGATCCGGAATCGGTGCGAGAAGACGTTTTGGGAAAAGCTCGAGATCGTGCCGGCGGCGCTCGGTAATGATGCCGGCATTATCGGCGCGGCTACGCTGGCCCTGGAATCCGAGTTTCTGCCCCACTAGCGTTGTAGGTTCTAAGTTTTAAGTTCTAGGTTTTAGGTTGCGAGTTGTGCCGGCGGCCGGGGAGATAGCCGCATCGATAGGTCTACGATTTTCGGGCGTGGAAAACCTTAACGTAAAACCTGAAACTTAAAACCTATAACGCAAAACTGTAAGCGGCTTGCCAAGATCGTCCCATTAAGGAACATATATAGGATATGTCTCTTTCGCAGCGAGCAGCAAAGGCGGCAGAAATCGCTCGCGAACCCCATTTATACAAGATTTGCGAGGGATGCGATTCTATCGTCACTCAGCGCGTCGCTACTTGCCCCAGCTGTCATGGGTATCGCTTTAACTCCGATCCCGCGGCGGTAGTAAAACAAGCAGAAATCCTGGGGTCCAGGGAACAGACGAGCGTGTTATCCGAGGATTTGCTCGGTTGACGTGACGGTAGACGGTTGCGCCTGGAGGGGAGCCAGACTACGCCCCGTCGTTCAGACTCCGGGAGGCTACGTCGGGCGGGCCGCTTTGGGTCGTGCCTAAAAGACCCACGATATTTGTCTCGTTGCGTGGAGGACCGCAAATTTCGTTAAACAGGCGGCTCCCGGGAACGTTTCACCGCGTGTTAGGTTTGTCGGCAAGTCGAGCGGCTGAATAACCTCCGACGGAACTATTGGCAAAAGATCGCGTGCGTTAATTCGCGGGAGCCGCCTGTTTAACACCGAATTTTGGCCTTCCTCGCACTGGATAGAAAGACATCAGATTTTTAGGCACGGTCTAAAGCGGCTCCCCTCCCCTCCAGGGGGTACCGCTGCGTGGCTCTACCAGGCTTCCAAACAGATAACCGCCAAACCGACAGGCGCTAAGGCTCCAAGGGCTTCCCAAGCGCCAAATAATGCTGAACGTAGTCCCGTACGGCCTCCTCGAGCGGGAATTTTGGTCCCTTGAACCCTAAACCAAGCAATTTATCGATATTGGCTTCGGTAAAGTTCTGATAATTCGGCCTTAATGCTTCTGGCATCTCGATAAATTCAATCACGGGCGGCTTTCCCACGGCGGAAAAGACCGCGTTCGCCAGGTCAATCCAACTCCTAGCGCGACCGAAGCCGAGGTTAAAAATTCCGGCCGCGGACGGATCTGCGGCCAGGAAGATCGTCATCTCAACCGCGTCCTTCACGTACAGGAAATCCCTCTTTTGTTCGCCGTCGCGAAAATCTGGATGATAACTCTTAAAAAGTTGGATCTTACCGGTGGACTGCACCTGCTGAAAGGCCTTGTGGACAACGCTCCGCATATCGCCTTTGTGGCCTTCATTGGGTCCAAAAACGTTGAAATATTTCAGGCCGACAAACTGGCTTAGCAGACCGCGCCGGGCGGCATAGAGATCAAAGCGTTGCTTGGAAAAAGCATAACCGTTGAGAGGTCGAAGTTTATCCAGGATAGTCTCGTCGTCCTTCATTCCAGCGGATCCGTCCCCATAGGTGGCTGCGGAAGACGCATAGGTGAAACGGATTTTCCGTCGGGCCGACCATTCCCCTAAGATCTTGGTGAACTCAAAATTGTTTCGCATCAGATAACCTAGGTCCCGCTCGGTGGTGGCGGAACAGGCGCCGAGATGGAAGACGGCCTGAATATCGTCTAGAGAGTTTGGACTTTCCTCAATCCGATCCAGCAATTTATCGGGGGGGATGAAATCATCGAATCGCAGGGGAACTAGATTCCGCCACTTTTCATCCGTGCCTAGGAAATCAGAGACGAGGATGTCGTCGATCCCTTTCAAATTGAGGGCCCAGACCAGCGCACTGCCGATGAAACCGGCGCCGCCAGTTACGAGGATTTTACCTTTCGTCAAATCGATCACTGTTTAGAATCTCTAATTCAACTGATTTTGCCCGCGTTGGCAAGACGACGAAATCCTTATGCGTTGGATGTTAGTAGTGGCAGCTACTCTTGCGGTAGCGATTTGTTTGGTGGCAGGTGTACTGTTCTTTGCTTCGCGGCAGGCGCAGCATCCGCAGGACCCTAACCTGCAGCCATTGGCGGATGCACTAAAACAGCGAATGGACGGTATCCTCGGTGACGCGGGCTTTACAGAACAAACAGTTGAATTATCCGTCATGAAGTCCCAATTGGAGGCTGAGATCGCCCGGGTAAAATATCTTGCAACTAAGTTAGGCGGCAGCGCCGTAAGTCAAGAACCCAGTACTGGATCTACCATGAATTTAATCGCCGAGATCCCGCTGGAGTACCGAAAAAGCTTCATCGATGCGGTTACGGACGGATTCAAGGACCTGCCCAAGGCCAGCCCAGCAGCTTCGCCGACGATGTGCGTGGTCACCGTGCAGATCAAGGTTCAGAGTTAACACCATGGTGATACTGGTTTTTGCCTTGCCCGAAGAAGCCCGGGTTGTGCGGCGACGGATTCAGTGGCAAAAATCGCCAGTCAACGTTTCTCGAGGCTCTTTTGCCGGGCAGGAAGTTTCTCTCGCCTTCGTTGGGATTAGCGCCGTCCGCATCGGAGAGCTTGAGCGGTCGATTGATCAGGTCAAACCGCGGATGGTCATCAGTTCCGGTTTCGCCGGCGGGACTCGCTCCTTATTGGAGGCAGGCGATTTTGTTTTATCTACGAACTGCACGGATACCGATATCGCAAAAACTCTCAGGCAGCATCAGGAGATTTTCGACGCGGCCGGTCCCTTTGTCCAAGTTCAGAGGGTTGCTTCGGCCTCCGATAAATGGTCATTAAACCGTTTGCGCGGCGCCTGCGCTGTCGATATGGAGTCAGAAACGATTGCCAGTTTGTGCCGCCGCAAAGGGATATCTTTGGTCACGGCTCGGATGATCTCCGATGCCATCGACGAGGCCATTCCTGCAATATTTACTCAGAAAAAAGTTTCGCGGTTAAGCGATGTCCACGGCGCCGTGGGTTTTGCTGCTCGGATGTTGCAGCTCACCCGAAAACTGGCAGATCGGTTGGAAGCGTTGGCCGGGGAGTTATAGGTTACAAGTTTTAAGTTGTAGGTTTTAAGTCGGAAGCTGCGAAGGCCATAGCCGGTCTATAGGCACAGAAACGTAAAACCTAAAACTTAGAACCTAAAATCTAAAGGCGGTAGATGGAGTGGTCCAGAAAATGTACTCAGGCTCACTGGCTGGGTGCAATGGGTTGCCGTTCCCCAACCACCGCCGCCCAAGATCGCAATTCTTGCCATGGCCTGTCATCCAGTCCGTAGCAGGTGCTCAATCCTTCAGAGGATACTCATTCGCGTACATTCTAACAGGACACTAAATTCTGGTATTCAGTCGGATCGTAGCCAGGGCCGGCCGTATGATTCGATCCATGTCCCAAAATAGTCGAGGGCAAAACGATATCCGATCTCGGCGATTTCAGCTCCTCGACCAAAATCGCCATAGGTGAAATTGCCCAGTGGGAGAGTAAGATAGGCGTCGGCTAAATGTCGCAGGCGAGCCGCGGGTGTGCGCCCGAAGTCGAGTGTTCTCATGAGCAATTCCAGCAGGCCTGGAAGCCGGTCCTTTTTAGAAAACAGCCGCCGGCGAAGGCCCTCCCAGCCGGAGAACGACAATCCATAATCGACATTGCCATGCACAATAACCGGCGAGGCTGCAACGGAAATTACCGTGCCCTGCCCTACTAAATCCCGAGTCACGTCCGACGGGACTACATCTACCAGGCCTCCATCGAACAAAAGTTCATTGTCCCAGGTTACCGGAGGGAAAACTCCGGGTGCCCGACTGCTTGCAATTACGCTACGTGAGACATTTCCTGACAAATGCACTTTGCCTTCGGCGCGGGTGAGATTTGCTGAGACACAAAAGTATGGCAGCCACATGTCTTCGATGTCCTTGTTAGCGCCGAAATCCATGAGGGCTTGAGAGACTTTTCGCCCGGTTAAAAAAGAGACCACTGGCAGCGTATAGTCGCGCTGCATCGAAGCAGCGGAGTACTTACAGGTGAGTTCCAGCATCTGTTGGTATTCCCATTCAAAGGCGCACTCTGCTGCGATAACCGCGCCCATGCTGGTACCGCCGACCATGTCGATCGGAATATCGAGTTCGCGCATCGCGCGTATCACGCCGATGTGGCCGATGCCGCGCGCAAACCCGCCGCCTAGAGCTAAGCCAACAGAGCGATCATTCAGGAAACGGGTCAAGCGCGCAAAATCCCGTTCGTTATTCATCCTGATATGGAAGTGGTGCGCCGCAGGGATTCGCAGGGTCCATTCACGAGTTCCCTTCGGCGGGGTGTTGCCGTCGTCGTGGACAATTACCAGAATCCTGGTTTTCTTTGACGGCTCTCCAACTCCCCAAAGATCCATCGCTTGCGAACCGGCCTCCAGATAATCCGCGCGGGCGCGAGCGACCACCAAAATCAGATCGGCTTGCCGAAGGCAGCGTGCCGTCCATGCGGAATTCGACGGGTCTGCCTCATATACCAGCTTGGAATAGCGGGTTTCCTTTCCGTTGAGCCAGTCGACGAAGCGCGCCTGAACTTCGTCTCCACCCATCGATTGGGCTGCGCCGGGCACGCCGAACAAGCTGTCTACTCGCTCGCTACTTAACCTGAGGACGGCCCCTGTCTTGGCGAGCTCATTGCTCAGGGAGTCTGTGAAAGCTCCTATCGGAACATCTTCCGACAACCCGACAACCGCCAGGCACCGCGCCGTCGGTTTCCGAGTTCGAATGCCAGCAGTTTCGTTTTTAAGTCGGGAAGCGAGTTGACGAATGATTGCCGAATAGATCGGTTGAGCGCAATTTGCCGCGAGTTGATTTAGCCCGGATTCGCTGAGTTTAGCGAGGTTTGTATCTCTGATTGCTACAACGGTAGCCGAGCGTGGTTCGTCGCACACCAGGCCCATTTCGCCAACAATTTCGCCATGCCCGAGGTCCGCCACCAAGCGCTCGGATTGGTCGTCGGTCGCGCGAGAAACGACTCGTAAACGGCCGCTAATGACGATGTACAGGCTATCACTCGGCTCGCCCTCTTCGAACAAGACTTCACCGCTCATCAGGGTAACGGGTGTGAGTTGAGCTTGGAGGGCGGTCATTGCGTCCGCGGAAAGCGAAGCAAAAAGATCGCTCCGGCGAAGAGCCAAAAGAAGCCGAGTCGGATCGAAAGCCGGATTCTCGGAATTCATAGGCGCCGCATCCCCACACGGATATACGGAAAATTGTTAATCGAGTTGCAAAAAATCGGTGGTAAACCGCGTAGCTGCAGCAGGCTCCAGCCGCCAACTGCTGTGTTTGACTGAAGAATCGGTCTCCATATTAGCGGCTATCGCTTGCTCCCAAAACGATTTTCTTTTCCCTGAAGCAAACGATCAATATTTGAGCGATGTCTCCAGACTGCTAGCGCGGCCACGATCAGAGAGAAGCTCAGCAGCACCCAATAATTCCCGCGGGCGACCAACGGAAATAAGGCTAGTACCGCCACGGGCAAGCTGAGCGCCGCAAAGATTGAAGCGAGGGAAACGTATTTCCAAATAAAGAATACGGCTAACCAGACGATGAGTACGATCAGGACAATAACGACCGGCACGATTGCGAGTAGTACCCCGATCGAGGTGGCAATCCCTTTGCCGCCTTTGAAATGCAGCCAAACCGTGTAGTTGTGGCCGATAATACAACAAATTCCTGCTACCACTCCGGCAAGAGTGATGTCCACGGCGGCGCTGGCGCCGAGCCATACGTCGACCTTAACTGCGAGAAAGCCTTTCAGTGAATCGCCAAGGAAGACTAGGTAGCCCCACTTTTTTCCCATCACCCGGAGAACGTTGGTTGCGCCAATGTTCCCGCTGCCGTGTTGCCGGATATCGACACCCTGGCTCTTTCCGACCAAGTACCCGCTTGGGAATGAACCGATCAGGTAACAAAGAACTATGATGACTATCCAAATCATTAGGGAAGGGAGGTGTTCTGAACGTGTGATCGATCCTCGCCGAGGAGTTCAAGGAGTTCAAGGAAAGGAGCAAGGAGTAGAAGGCGTGCTATGGGGACGCAATAGCTCAGGTAGGGCGAAAAACTCGGTGCGCCCGAGATGCGGCTGTCAGTTTATGTGTTTAGCGCCGGTTTTGAGCCGCACTTAGACGTTGGATCGTCTATGGGATCCTTAACCGTGGATTTCATTCAAGGGTGGCTTTGACAGTTGGAACCGCTGGCGCGCGCACCCAACTGCTCAAAACCGGCGCGGACTAGTCTGATAGAGCAATCACGCCGTGGGCGTGGCGAGTTTTTCGCCCTACCGAATTTCCCTTTCGGATTTGAGGTTCCTTTGGCATCTTACGACCCGAATGCTCGGTCTGACCCGTATTGAACCCGCTACCTTGGAAGATTTACCGTCGCTAGCTCAGCTGTTGATGGATCTTTTTGCTCAGGAAACGGATTTTAGGCCGGATTACAATTCGCAGATACGTGGCTTGCGCCTGATTCTAGAGCAGCCGAGCCGTGGTCGCGTCTTAGTGCTGCGGAGCGCGACGCAGATCATTGGAATGATCAATCTGCTTTTCACAATCAGCACTGCAGAAGGAGGGTTCGTGATCCTCCTGGAGGACCTGATCATTCACAAGGATTTCAGGGGACAAGGTTTTGGCGGTGAATTGCTCAAGCACGCGATTGAGTATGCCAAGCAGAAAGATTTTCTGCGGATCACTTTGCTTACCGAGCGAGCCGGCGAAGAAGCGTTAGCCTTTTTTGAGAAACATGGATTCCAGCGCTCAGCGATGGTGCCGATGCGCTTGTGGCTCGGGACTGCTGCGACTGCTCACGAAAAACAGTTATAAGTTATGGGTTTTAAGTTTTAGGTTTCAAGTTGGTCTCAAGCGTGTTCAACCTAGAACCTATAACTTAGAACCTATAACCTAAAACTTCATGGAAGAGGACACAGTCGATTTGGAATTTGCCAAGGTCGACGTAGCCCGTTTAGGCCGCCGTGGTCTGCCCGAAGCGGTCTATGGAGAACCGAAAACTGCGCAAGAACTAGTCTCTATCTTAACTGTTCTAGCCGATCGAAATGGTGTCGCGCTGGCAACCCGAGTTTCCAAAGCAAAGGCAGAAATGGTGGCGCAGGCTCTTCCGGAAGCAGTTTATCACGAGCGTTCGCAATGCCTGACCATAGAACGGAATCCACTCCCTAAGCTGCCTGGAATCGTCGGGATCGTTGGGGCGGGAACCGCTGACTTGCCGGTAGTCGAAGAAGCTGCCGTAACCCTTGCTTTGATGGGGGTTGAAACCAAGATCGTTAACGATTCGGGTGTAGCTGGGCTGCAGCGGACCATACGAGCAGCTGATAACCTCGCTGCCTGCGAGGTAGCGATCGTAGTAGCAGGGATGGAAGGCGCTTTACCCAGCGTGATTTCTGGGCTTTTGCCCTGTCCGATCATCGCAGTGCCGACTAGCGTCGGTTACGGTCTCAACATGGCAGGTCTGTCGGCTCTGCTCACGATGCTGAATAGCTGTTCGAGCGGAATCACGGTGGTGAATGTAGACAATGGGTACGGCGCGGCCTGCGCGGCGACGCTGATTATTAAAGCGATTCAGAGAGGAGCTAAAAGGGCCTAGCCAGGCGCTGCGTGTGAATCTTCACGAGTGGACCTAGTGGACTGAGTGGACAAATTTGTCCGTCCACTAAGTCGACTCCGTCCACTGGAGTCTACGCTGTCCACTACAACGTCCTCCGGATCGAAGGGCGTAGCCTCCTAGATTCTAGCTTCTAGCTCCTTTGTCATCGCATGCTGCCGCTCAAAGATCTCTCGAATGATATCTTCGATGGGTTCCTCTTCGACGCTGAAATCCTGGACATTACCCGTCGCTAGGATGTCTTGGCAGATTTCGGTCACTTTTTCTCGAGAAACTTTCAGGGTGATGGACATCCCCGATTGGCTCACGATCTCGCCCCAGCTCGGTTGGTAAGGTGTGGCGACGCGGAAAGTAAATTGCAGATATTTGTGCCCTGAAAATTGCTCGATGATCTCGGAGAGCTCTCCATCAAAAAAGACGCGCCCATGGTCGATGATGAGGACTCGCTGACAGAGCTCGGCGATATCCTGCATGTAGTGGCTGGTCAAAATCGTCGACGTCTTTCTTTGGGAGCTATGATGGCGCAAGAATTCACGAACATTTTTTTGGCTCACCACATCCAGACCGATCGTCGGCTCGTCCAGGAAAAGAATTTTCGGTTGATGGAGGAATGCGGAGATCAATTCCATTTTCATCCGTTCTCCGAGACTGAGCTCGCGCACCATCACATTCAGTTTGTCTCTTACATCAAGGAGCTCGACCAATTCGTCGACGGTCTTCTCATAGGTTGCGCGCGGGATCTGGTAGATGGCCCGGTTTAATTCCAACGATTCGCGAGCCGGTAGATCCCACCAGAGCGAGTTCTTTTGTCCAAGAACCAGGCTGAACTGACGTTTGAACTCCGGCTTCCGCTCCCAAGGCGTGAACCCGAGAACCGATGCCGAACCGGAAGTCGGCACGAGCAAGCCCGACAACATTTTTAGAACCGTGGTTTTTCCGGCCCCATTCGGTCCCAGAAATCCAACGAATTCTCCTTGCTCGATGGAGAAGGAAACTCGATCGACGGCTCGCGTTTCCTCATAGTCGCGACGAACGAGGCCCCGCAATGCCCCAGACAAGCCGGAGCGTTTCTTATAGGTGCGATAGACCTTAGAAAGGTCGGTCGCTACAATCGTTGGGCCCATAGTGTGAACGGTAGCCTAAAAGGAGCTAGGAGCTAGAATCTAGGAGGGTGCGGTGTAGGCCATTGGCGTCCCTGGAGGGGAGCCGCTTTAAATCGTGCATAAAGATCTCGTGATATTCTTTCCAGTGCGAGGAAGGCTAATTAGGGTGCTAAACAGGCGGCTCCCGAGAATTACCGCACGCGACGTTTTGCCCATCGTTCGTTGGGCGGTTATTCAACCGTTCGATGAGCCGACAACCCTAATACGCGTGGAAACGTTCCCGGGAGCCGCCTGTTTAACGGACTTTGCAGTCTTCCACGCGACGAGACAAATATCGTGGGTCATTTAGGCACGATCAAAAGCGGCTCCCCTCCAGATCGACCTCGCCCGATCCGTAACCTTCCTAGCTTCTGGCTCCTCCGCTAAGCTGCCGGACGTCCTTGCTTTGTTCCGATCTTTTTCTTGAGGAGAGGACGAATTTTCTCCAGCGCGGCAGCGGCGGTTATCCCGTGCTTCTCTCGCAAAATATTGGGCGTGCCGTGCTCGACAAATTGGTCGGGCCAACCGATTCGCACCACTGGAGTTGTGATTTGGCTCTCCGACAGGTGTTCGATGACGGCGCAGCCGAATCCATTATGAAGGACGTGATCCTCGAAGGTGCACATCACATCGACCCGTCGAGCGAAAAACTCGATCGTTCCCGTATCCAAGGGTTTGATCCAGCGCGGATTAATTAGAGCGACAGATACGCCCTCCGCCTCCAGCTCTTTTGCAACCTCTTCGGCCAAGCTGAACATGTTGCCTAAGCCCAGTAGTGCCACTTCCTGACCGTGTTTTACTACCTCGGCCTTTCCAATCTCGAGCAGCTTTGGCTGCACTTTCGGTACGGCTCCGGTACCGGCTCCGCGAGGATATCGAATCGCGATGGGACCTTGATGATAGTTGGCCATCGTCCACAGCATATCGACGAACTCGTCCTCATCCTTTGGCTGCATATGCACCATGTTGGGTATGTGCCGGATATAGCCGATATCGAATAGACCGTGATGAGTCGGACCGTCGTCACCGGAGAGACCAGCCCGATCCATGCAGATCGCGATATTCAGATTTTGGAGCGCAATGTCATGGATTACCATGTCATAGGCTCGCTGCATGAAGGTGGAGTAAATCGTTAGGAACGGTTTGAATCCTTCCGTAGCCATCCCGCAAGCGAAGAGAGCAGCGTGTTCTTCTGCGATACCGACATCAAAATACTGATCCGGATGTTTGGCCGCAAAATGGACCAAGCCAGTTCCAGACGGCATCGCCGCGGTGATGGCCGCGATCTTCTTGTTGTTATCGGCGAACTTGGCGAGGGTTTGACCGAGGATTTCCGAATAAGTCGGCGTGCTTGCTTTGGCCGTCTCTCCACTGTCTTTCTTGAACTTGCCTAAGCCGTGAAACTTGTCCGGTTTTTCGATAGCGGGCGCATAACCTCTTCCCTTTTGGGTGATAATATGCAAAAGCACCGGCTCTTGTTGCCGTTTCAAAAACTCAAAAGTCCGCGTCAGCAGCGGGATATCATGGCCGTCGATCGGGCCGTAGTAGCGCAAACCGAGTTCTTCGAAGATGACGCTCGGCAATAAGAGATGTTTCACCCCTTCTTCGACCTTGGCCGCAAGCTTCTGCACGAACTTGCCGCCGATCATTTCAACGAACTTAGCCGCTTTGTCGTGCAAATGACTGTACGCGTCGCTGGTCTGAATTCGGTTAAAATAACCGGCGATGGCGCCGACATTCTTCGCGATCGACCATTCGTTATCGTTCAGGATAACAATGAAGCGTTTGGTATGGTCGGAAACGTTATTGAGTGCTTCATAACTAGTGCCGCAAGTAAAGGCAGCATCGCCAGCTACCACCACGACATTCTCTTTGCTGCCGCGCCGGTCGCGAGCGACCGCCATACCCAACCCGGCCGACAACGCGGTACCCGCATGGCCAGCACCGTAACAGTCGTGTTCGCTCTCTGTACGGAGAAGAAAGCCGTTTAAGCCTTGGTATTGGCGGATGGTAGAAAAACGGTCACGACGCCCGGTTAAGAGCTTATGGACGTAGCCCTGATGGCTGACATCGAACAGGATCTTGTCCTCTGGGGTGTTGAAGACTCGGTGTAGCGCGATCGTGAGTTCAACAACGCCCAGGTTTGGACCCAGATGCCCGCCGGTCTGAGATAAAACAGAGATCAGTTCGTCCCGAATTTCATGAGCCAGCGACGGCAGCTCATCTTCCTGTAATCTCTTTAAATCCGCTGGCGAATCGATCTGGCTCAGCAGGTTACGTGCACTTGGGTCAAAAGAGGCTGGTTTCATTCGTTGAGTTTGTGGTTTGATCCTTTGGCCTTTCCGTGGCCGAACCTTGAACCTTGTTAGATAAATTTCGGCTCAAGGTCTCGATGCGGTTCTCAGCTGCTCCCAAATGCTCGTTGCAAACAGCAATAAGCTTCGTGCCCTCCTCATATCGCAGCAGCAGTTCTGCCAACGGCAGCTTGGACGATTCCATCTGGCTGACGATTTGTTCTAGTCTTTCCATGGCGGCCTCAAAAGAGAGATCCGTTTTCTGCTCAATTTTAGACATGCCGTGGGTTGCAAACCTTAAGTGCCAACGTTGAGAAAGCCAGTAAAATTGGCCTTACCCAGAGACGGAACCTTGTATGGGGGAAAGCTTTTGCCCCAGAATACCCAAGTTGACAAGTGGAATTTGCGGTAGGTCGCGTCGCCAAACTTTGGCGGTGCGAGGCACCCGAAAGACCTCAGCGCTTCACCAAGCGGGACAGGTTTTGGCCAACGTTTGGCGTGTTGGGGGCAATCCGCCGGCGAGCCGTTGGGAACGTGTTATTCGATTAGGTGTTGTACCTGGCCAGATTATCCGCCATTCGGGACCGGCGGCCCGACGGCAAGCGCTGGGCACGGCTCGGCAGTCTTTTGGCGCTGTGAATCTGGTTTGGTTCAATAAATTGCGCTGCTCACCGTCTCAGGACGTTCCGGAGCCTCGCCGCACCAAACTTGAGCCCTACCTAATTCTCGATACGCAACCGCAGGCTATCGCTATTGATAAGGTAGCCTGGGGCATACAGAGGTATCGCTACGTTCCCCAGGGGTTGCTGAGCCTGGGACGGAACCACATCTACTTGCACTTCTTGACCGCCTCGAAAGACCGTCACCGGAACCGTCTGGTTTACAGTGAGGAAAAAACACGCGCTCGGGATGTCCGAAGTCGAGTGGATCTTGACGGTGCCAATCGATAGCAAAACGTCGCCCGGTTGAACGCCCGCGATGTGGGCGGGCGAGTTATCTTCGATCTTGTTGATAACGACTTTAGATTCGTGTTCGGTTTCCTCCCTGTCTACCGCGGTAACGCCGACCCATCCTTGACGTATTTCCCCAAACCGAATGTAATCCGAGCGAACTTTCTCCGCGGCTTTGATCGGCAACGCGTAGCACGCGGTCCGGTCGTCGACACTGCCTACCACGATCCCGACGACGTGCCCATCTAGATTCAGAAGAGGTGCACCTTCCTCACCGCGCTGAGCAGCGATATTTGCCCGGATCAGCGTGGTGGCGAAAAACCGATTCTGATGGCCCTGATCCAGACCTCCAACCACGCCATAGTTTGGAGTGACGGATTCATCTAAAGGAAAACCCAGGATCACCACGCCACTGGCGGTCGCGATACTGTCAGAATCTCCGAGAGCAATGTAAGGAGTAGGGGCTACCGGGCTGATCTTGAGAATTGCGATGCCGCTTCTGATGTCGGCAACCAGCCTTCGCGCCGGATATCGGCAGGACCCAAATTCCGCGACGATGTCCGAGGATTCGCCGGCGACACGGTATGACGTGTAGATGAGCCCGGTCGGGCTAACGAAAAAGCCGGTCCCAACCAACAGGCCATGACTATCCTCGGACTCAATCTTAACGATGGCGTCCTTACTATTCTCAAAGATAGCTTGTACGTCCTTGGCGACCGCAGAAAACGTTTCTTCGGCCCGGGCGTAGTTCCAGTCCGTAAAACCTGCGATCAGAACAATGGAGGAAAAGAGCGCCCATCGGGCTCTTCTGCTCACGACACGATTACCGGTCCGTCCACCAATCATCGCCATGAGAATCGTTCGTCTTCGGTTGGGGGGGACGCCTGTGCGTTCCATTGGTTCAGCAACCATCGGATGGAAGCACCAGGTGTAAAGTTTAAAAGCTCGAAGGTGTATTATAGCTGACCGGTTGACCGCCCAGGATGTACCTCGGTGTGACGTTGTCCGACGGCTTGATCGTTGGGAAAATATCTTGCTCGCCAGACTTTAGCGCGCTGAGCTGGATCCGGCCGCCCACGATTCCTCCGTTATCGTTTTGGCTGACGTTGGCGGTCGAATTGTAAACGTCAAACTTAGGCCGGGGGGACCAGACACCGGTTCCCATCAGCGTTGCGACCACTAAAAAGATCGCAAACGCGCCCGCATATGCGGCTTGGGGCACCCGGAATGAGTTAAGGTTGGAAAGGAATTCCTGTAACCAACTAAAGCGCGTTGAGCGGTTTACAGACCCTGCTCGCATCCGGTAGTGGAGCTCGTCCAGGGTTTGTTCAAAATAACCCGGCGGGGGTTGCTCGAAACGCTTGAGTCGAAGTAACTGCTGTACCTGCTGTTCGTCGAGCATCATTGCTTTCTAAACTCTTCGAGATAATTCTGCAACTGCCGATGTGCGTAAAACAGTCTTGACCGTACCGTCGCTTCGGGCACTCCCAGCACCTTAGCGATTTCCGCGTGCGGCATCCCCTGGATGTCGAACATCGTCACTACTGCTCTATGCTCAACAGACAGCTTCATCATCGCTTCGTTCAATCTCTGTTGAAGTTCTGACAGATCGACTTCGCGAATCGGGGTGTTTGAGGCGGTTAACTCGATAAACTCCTTGTCATTATGGATATTGGAGTCGAAATCGTCCAGACTCATCTGGAAGCGGCGTCCCCGCTTTTTGACGAAATTGATCGTCATGTTCACGGCGATCGCGTGGATCCAGGTATAAAAGCTGGATTTGCCTTTAAAACCGCTGATAGCACGGAAAGCTTTGGCGAAAACCTCTAGGAGGAGATCATTGGCGTCCTCGTGGTTCGAGGTCATGTTGTACACGAGCGAATAGATCCGGGGACTGTACTTGTGCCAGAGCACATCGAACGCCTGTGTGTCGCCAGCCTGAGTACGGCTCACTAATTCGTCGTCTTCGAGCAGATGCAGGTCTTCCATGCTGCGGCCGGTGGCCGAAGGACGGGACGAGCTTTCAATTCCGTCTGTCTGATTTGTAACCTTTAAACCGCCCACGGTAAATACGGAATGTACGAATAGAAGTGGATGGCACCGGAAAAGGGTGAGCGGTCGAATGGTGTGTACGGACGAAAAGGCGAAGCGGCGAATGGGCGAATTGGCGATGCGGCGAAGGGGGGGGTGATACTTGGTGGGGCGAGGCTCCCGTTACTCCCGGAGACCTTCAACGAAGCTAATGACGTTGTTGATTCCCAGCGCGACGCTAGATCGAAGCGCGTGCCGAGCCGCGGGTCTGCGGTGTCGCCAGCATCTTGGTTGCGGGCGAGATGGTCCCATACTTAGGCGAATAACGAATTTCGTCCTGGCGACACGATATCCGCGGCTCGGCAAGCTGATTGGTCTAGCCAGATGTTGAGGCGGGCTGGCCAGCGGCTTCGTCAAATCTCTAGGTAGTTCGGGAGCCTCGCCCCACCAGGTATGTGGGCGGTATCGCCCGCTCGCCCTATCGCTACTTGATCACTCCCGTCTCGGTTCGCCGATTCTTCGCCCAGGCGGCCTCGTTGTGTCCTGAGTCTGCTGGCATTTCCATACCAAAGCTTACGGTCTGAATGCGCGAGCCGGACACGCCGAGTGAGATCAAATAATTTCTAGTTGCTTGAGCCCGCCGTTCACCGAGCGCACGATTGTATTCGTCGGTACCACGCTCATCGGTAAAGCCGGCCAGGATAATATTGTTTGGCGCTCGCTTCATAAAATCTGCGACTTGCCGCAGCTTACCCGTTTCGGAGGACTGGATCTCCGAGCTGTCGTACGCGAAGTAGACCGGCGGAAACTGGTTTCTGGATACGTTACTGCCGAAGAACGATGTTCCTTCTTGTCGTTCCGGTAGGGGAGAGCCATTTACGGTGTCACCTTCAACTCCGGCGTATTGCTGCTGCGGGTGTGGCTGACAAGCAGTGAGAGCAGCGGCGAGGATGTAGAATAGGAGGGTTTTTTTGTTCATCGTCGAGGGTGTTGAGTTAATGGGACCAGGTCGGTTCTGAGATGCGTCCCAAGTCGCCGACAATTCGAGCCTCCTTGCCGCTGACCGTGTCAATGATAAAAAGACCGGGTCCTCGGGCAAAGATTACGTGGCGTGAGTCTGGCCCCCAGGCGGGACGTTCGCCTTCCCCGGTTACAATCTTCGTGGCGCCGGACTCCAGATCAGTCATTGCCACCTCAAAGGAGCCGCCGCTGCGGACATTGTAACAAACCTTCTTTCCATCGGGCGACCAATTTGGCTCGGTACAATAGCCAAAACCGGTCGATATCGGGCGGCCTGAACCTCCGCCGGCTGAGATCCGATAAAGTTGGGGACCACCCCGCTCGTCAGAGGAATAGATGAGCTCGCTTCCGTTTGGAGACCAGGTCGGTCCCGAGTTAGTTGCGTGCGTGCGAGTGATCCGCCGGGGAGAATCTCCATTGATACCCGTGACGTAGATATCCGGGTTTCCGTCTTTACTCATCGTGCAAGCGATCCGGGACTCATCGCCGGAGATAGAGGGCCCCGTATTAGTTCCAGGATATTTTATGATCCGGTTTCGAGCACCGCTGGCGAGATCGATCAGGTAAATGTCTGCGTAACCGCTCTGGTAGCCGGTGTAAGCCAGCTTGTGTCCATCGGGTGATAGGTTGGGACTGACACTGATCACGTTGTCATGGGTCAGTTGGACCGCATTTGCTCCATCATAGTCGGCAACATAAATCTCTTTGTGGCCTGTCCGGTTGGCGACAAACGCGATGCGCGAGGTCGCTATCCCTTTCTGACTTGCAACCGTCTCGACCAGGTCGTTGACGAATTGATGCACGGCTCGCCGGGTATCGCCGGAGTAACTCTTCTGCAGGACGACACTGCCGCTTTTCTCGGAGGCTTGACCTGAAAAACCACTTCCCGGCGCGGTCCCACTGACCGCGATGGTCGCGCTCGCGCTATCTCCCAGCGAAAGAACGCCGGAAAGTTCGATATCATTTTTCAAGACGGCCGTAGCGTTCGCGCCGGCTGAACCGCCGATTTCTTTCACGTCAATCACGACTGCGGTTCCCTTACGAATCGTGATAACCGGCGAATTCGAGCTCTGCGCAAGCGCCGAGCCAACCGAGAAACTAAGAAGAAAAACGGAGGCGAGCAGTCTCATGGTGTGACGGGGTGCCGCTCCCTTTTAGCGTGATGGAGCTACATGTCAAATCTAGGAGGAAACAAAGAGTTCGAGGAGGCCGAGGAGAGGAGTCAGGAGTCGGGAGCCAGAATCCAGGAGGCTCTGGCCATCTCCCGGCTCCTGGATTCTGGCTCCTGACTCCTCTCCTTGAACTTCTTGAACTCCTTGATCTCCTTCTCTACTCTGCAACCCGTTCATGGCTCCTCGCATTCGCACGGCGTTTGTGCTCGGCGCAGGGTTGGGTACCAGACTTCGGCCGTTAACCGATTTAGTTCCTAAGCCGCTGCTGCCGATATTCGGCAAACCAATTATAACTTTTGTTTTGGATCATTTGATCGCCTACGGAGTGGAGCGTTTTGTGATCAACACCCACCATCTCCCGGATCAAATAAACCAGTTATTTGATGCAAAGACGGACGAGCGGGAACTCGTCCCTACCGGGTCCTATCGCGGAAGAGAGGTCAGGGTCGTTTATGAACCGGCTTTATTGGAAACCGGCGGCGGTATTCGCAACGCTTCATCGCTGCTTGGAGATGAACCCTTTTTCGTCTACAGCGGTGATTTGCTGACTGATCTGGATCTAAACCAGCTTGTCGATGCCCATTATTCGGCTGGCCTGGCGGTGACCTTGGCTTTACGAACTACAGGTTTATCCACAGACGTTAGCTTTGATGCCGGCGCAGGGCTGGTCGTCGATGTGCGGCAGATGCTGAAAAGCGGAATTCCAGGCGCATTCGACTTCGCAAATATCTCGGTCTGGGATCCAGCGGCCGTTGCGGAGATTCCCACGGGTAAGAAAATCTCGTTTATCCTGGTCCTGGTTGACTGGATTAGCCGAAGCGGCCGGGTTGGAGGCGGCGTTGTCGAAGACGGCCGATGGTTCAATATCGGGAAACGGGCGGAATATCTGCGGATCCATCGAGTCATCGCACGTGAAGGTTGGCGGCCGGACTATTTGGCGGAAGCTGGCTGGCCGGCCCCGATTGATCCCGGCGCAAAGGTCAGTGCGGGAGCAGAAATCAGCGAAGATAGTTGGGTTGGCGCCAACTCCTTGATTGAAAGTGGAGCAAAGCTGCGTAATGCGATCGCTTGGCCGAATTCAATCATCCGGACCGGAGTAGAACTGAGCCAGTGCATTGTTGCGGGAGGCGAGGTCCGACAGGGAGTTTTTGACGAGTACGACTTTGTATGAGCTTGAGCTTGGAGCCTTTGATTATCGAAACCCGACAGCGATTTCCGCATTACCAAGACCGGGCTTTCGATATTCACCCGATCGAGAAAGGAGGCTCCGATCGAAAGTATTATCGAATAAGATTTGGGGCTGATGTTTCCCTAATCCTGGTTAAATATCGGGTTGATCGAGGAGAGAATGCTCGGTTCGTCGCCATGGCGAACTTTTTAAGCGGGATCGGCATAAACGCCCCGCTGATTTATTTTCACGACGAGGAACAGGGTTCGATCTGGTTGCAAGATCTTGGGGATGAGGATCTTTGGCATCATCGAACTGAGAACTGGGAAATTCGGGGCGAGCTATACCGGCGTACGCTGGATGAGATCCTTATCCTCCATAAAACAGATCCCGAGGTGCGGTTACCGCCGAACGGACCTCCGGAATTCGACGCTACTTTGTTCCGCTGGGAACAAGAGTATGGGTTCCAGAACTGTTTCCAGCTTTGTTTCCGGGTCGAGGAAAGCCGGGTCCGAGAGATAGCGGATCGCGCTGAGTTCACCTCTTTGGCCGAGCAACTAGCGGCTTATCCTCGGATGTTGATACACCGCGACTTTCAATCGCAGAACATCCTGATCTGCGATGAACAAGCTTACCTGATTGATTTTCAAGGCATGCGGCCCGGTTTGGGAGCATATGATCTGGCTTCGCTCTTGTACGATCCGTATGTGACTTTGTCTTCGGCGGAACGAGAACAGCTCATCGATTACTACCTGGAAGGATACAAGTATCACGGGACACGAGAAGAGTTCATCGATCTATTCCATCGTTGCGCTATGCAAAGGCTGTTGCAGGCGCTTGGGGCTTATGGGGTTATCGGTGTCCGGCGACAGAAGCCGGAATTTCTTAGACATATCGGTCCGGCGATCGAAAATTTGCGCGAGGTTGCGTCCTTGCTTCCAGGCTTTAGTTTCTTTGAGGATTTTTTGACTGAACTGCCTGACCAACCGAAGCCCCTCCCTAACGCGGCGTGAACACGACATCATCCCCTGAACGGTTTCCAAGCGTAGTGATCGAGAATCTGTCGCCACTCCTGGATGGCGGCCGATACCCTCTGAAACGGGTTGTTGACCAAGAATTAGTTGTATCAGCGGACATTTTCAAAGACGGCCACGATCTAGTAGCGGCCGTGCTGAAGTGGCGCCCAGCGGGAGTTCAGGAGTGGTGGGAAACGCCGATGACGCAGGCAGAAAATGATCGCTGGTCCGGCATAGCCCATTTCGTTGAGAACACTGAGTACGAACTGACGATTGAGGCTTGGGGAGACGAGTTCGGGTCGTGGCGGGTAGAGTACGACAAAAAATTTAATGCCGGGATCACCGAGCTAGCTACCGAGATCGCAGAAGGCGCGATCCTCATAGAAAAAACTGCGTCCCGCACCGATCGGAAAGCTGATAAGGAACGGCTTCTCGCTTTCGCAGCGCGTCTTCGGAAAGCAGATGCTGCCGAAGGATTCCAGATCGCAAGAGAGATTGAGCTAATAGGACTAATGAGGGCCTGGCCGGACCGCACCCTGAGCACTGAATACTCTCCGTATGTCAATGTCATTGTCGATCGACCAGAAGCCTTATTTGCAGCGTGGTACGAGTTTTTCCCTCGCTCTGCTCAGGGCTTGGGTGATCGCGGCTCTAAGTTCCGGGACTGTCTGCCCCGCGTTGATGATGCCAAGGCGATGGGGTTCAACGTCATTTATTTCCCTCCGATCCATCCGATCGGTTTCACAAAACGAAAGGGGAAAAATAATTCGGTCACGGCTGAGCCGAATGATCCCGGCGTGCCGTACGCGATCGGCAGTAAGTTTGGAGGGCACAAGGCGGTCGAACCCGAACTAGGGACACTGGAAGATTTCGATTGGCTGGTAAATGAGATCCGGGCTCGCGGCATGGAGGTGGCCTTGGATTTTGCGATCAACTGTTCGCCCGACCATCCTTATGTCGCGGAGCATCCGGACTGGTTCTTTCATCGGCCGGACGGCACGATCAAGTATGCCGAGAACCCTCCCAAGAAGTACGAGGATGTTTACCCGCTGAATTTCCACAATCCGAACTGGCGCGCGCTTTGGGAAGAGATGAAGTCTGTCATTCTCTTTTGGGTTAAGCACAACGTTCGCATCTTCAGGGTCGATAACCCGCATACCAAGCCGGTCGCATTTTGGGAGTGGCTAATCCGCGAGATCCGAACTGATTATCCGGACGTTATTTTTCTGGCGGAAGCGTTCACCCGGCCGAAAATGATGAAGGCTCTGGCCAAGTGCGGGTATACCCAATCCTATACCTATTTCACCTGGCGGAATACGAAGTACGAGTTGACCGAGTATTTGACGGAGCTTTGTACCACGGAGATGAAGTATTTTTTCCGGGGTAATTTCTTCACTAACACTCCAGATATACTGCCGGTCTTTTTGCAGACTGGGGGCCGGCCGGCATTTCTGATCCGGGCGGTTCTGGCCAGCACCCTAACCACGGTCTACGGCATCTATAGCGGATTCGAGCTTTGCGAGAATGTGCCGATCCCAAATCGGGAAGAGTATCTCAATTCGGAAAAATACCAGTTCAAAGAGAGAGACTGGGACGCGCCGGGAAACATCAAGGGGTACGTGACGCAACTGAACCGGATTCGTAAAGAGAACCGGGCTTTGCAGATCTACGAGAACCTCGAGTTTCACGCCATGGAAAACGATCAGATCCTGTTCTATTCGAAAGCCACGCCCAGCCTGGATAACATTATCTTGGTAGCGGTGTCACTGGATCCTTACCATACGCAGAGCGGTTTTGCTTCGGTGCCAGTTGATCGGTTTGGAATAGGCGAGAATGAGGCCTACCAAGTAGAAGACTTGCTAACCAATGAGCGGTTCGTTTGGCGGGGTCGCCGTAACTTTGTCCTGCTTGAGCCGAATTCACGTCCTGCACATATCTTCCGTCTACGCCGACAGATCGGAAAGGATGGCGGGCAAACCGTGTTCCGTTAAGGGTTCAGGTTCAAGGTTTTAGGTTCAAAGTTCCAGGTTTGCGATCTGCGCTATAGAGATGATGCTGATTGTATAACTTAGAACCTGGAACTTATAACCTAAAACTTATAACCTCTGATCGTGGGTTCACCAATCGTTATGTGCTTTTCCTTTCGTAGTTCCCAATGCGGATCATCGGGAGCCTCTCTCTGGCGACGACTTCGGCTCCTGATGACGTTCCTTGTCTTGCTGCCCTTGTTCGGCTGCAGCAAGTCGAAGGACGACCTGGTTAAGGAACTAAACGCACTAAACTTCCAATTTAACGGGGATGATTTCGTACGCTCGGCTGCCGAAGGCGATCAAAAAGCGCTGGGATTGTTCTTTGCCGCCGGCTTTGACGTCAATACGCCGAACACCGCCGGTTATACCGGTTTGATGGCGGCAGCTGAACGTGGGCGGGTCGATATCGTAAAGCTGCTGCTGGATCACAAAGCCGATCCTAATGTTGCGGGACGGGACGCCGGCACCGCCCTGATGTTGGCGGCGGAAAATAATCAACCGGAGATTGTAAAACTGCTTCTTGACCGGGGCGCTGATCCGAATCGTCAGGATCATAATGGTTGGACCGCCCTTCTGAAGGCGGCCTATCAGGGGAACGCAAAGTGTATCGAGATACTGGCCAGCCACACCAAACTAGAGTTAGACCGCGCCTTATTGGTAGCGACGCTGATGGAGAGGAAAGATGCGGTTAAAGTCTTGCTGGACAACGGGGCTGAGGTTGACTTCAGAGCCAGTGACGGTCGTACCCCTTTGATTTTGGCGGCGAGTAAAGGAAATAAAGAGATTGTCGAACTGTTACTGCATGCGGGAGCGGATGCGTCCTTAACGGACCAAAGCGGGCAAACGGCCCAAGCGGTAGCAGCGGCAAAAGGCTTCAACGATATCGTCGAGTCGCTGCGGCACGCGCCGGCGCCGAGCGGCACCCCGGTGGCGGTTGCTTCGCCTACTGCAAGCGCTGAAACAGCTTCTGCCACGGGTTCCGCTACACCTCCCACCATATCTGACGCGGATATCTTGAAGATGCCGACTCCGATCGGTTCATCTCCGTCAGCTTCGCCCGGTCAGACAACCGTAGCCAACGCTGCTGGTGGCCCGTCGGTGACCGGGAAGATCAGGGTAGAGGAGGTAGAAGAGGCATTTTTGCCAGTTACCCTGGACGAAGTGCACGGGAAAAAAGCAACCTTGCGTGACGCTGACGGTGCCACTTACACGGTCGCCGTGGGCGACGTGCTGAAAGGCATGAGCTATCGCGTTGTTGATGTCGAGGCTCGCAGCGTCAACGACAAGGATGGGAATGTAGTGGACGCGTCCGTGGTCAAGTTGCGACACGAGCGTACCGGGCAAACGATTTCCTTAATAAAAGGAATCCCCACCCGGGAGCACGGCGCCTACGCGGTTCTCGTGGTGAATTCGACCGGTCAAAAGATCAAAGTCGAACTCGACCACGACTTTTCTCTGCCGGACGAACCGGGGCAAACCTACCGCATCTTGGATATTCGTCCGACGCAGGTGGTCATTAAACGAATGAGAGACGGCGAGGTCTGGACACTGCAGAAAACGTCGGGATAGGACGAAGTCGTGGAGCGCCTTGCAAGAGTGGGCCGTGGGGTTCGCGACCCGTGGAGCGCTGCCTCGCTTGCGAGGCCGAAGGGGCCGCCACCCCATGGAACGGCCTCCGACTTTTCTGTTAGAAAGCAGAACAGCCGACATAGAGCGCGGCCAGAAATAAGGTAAGCTACACCGAACCCCTTGCTCACCACGGCCTCGCAAGCGAGGCAGCGCTCCACGGGTCGCGAACCCCACGGCCTCCCAAATGATGCGACGCCCCGTGCCCATGACGTGTTCGCCCATTTGGAATCTGGCAACTAACAACAACTTAAGGGCGTCGACACCCGAGCGAGCTAAGAACGCGGAATCCAACGCCCCTCCGACTCGGCTCTGCAACACCTCTCAGTAATCGTCAATCACCAATCATCCTTTGTTTACTTTGTGTCTTTGTGGTTAATGTGAAAGTCTAATACCAGATCATGAAGATCCCGCTTGAAGACCTGTTTGAGGACATCATCGGCAAAGCTCAACGTGGACTTAAGCTTTCCGACGACGAAGTAGCCGCCAAGGCTGGGTTAGCGTCATCGACTTTGAATCACTTGAGGACCGGATCGGGAACTCGAGCGGAGGTCGATGCCTTAGCCCGCGCGCTGGAGCTCAAGGCGGAGCCGCTGTGGGAATCATTTCAACGGAGTTGGGAACCTGAGCCGGTCAACGTGGATGGCCTGGAGCAGGTGAATACCGATATGCTCGGATTCACCGTTAACACCTACTTGGTTTGGGATCCTGCGTCGCGCAGTGGTGCGCTTTTTGATGCCGGGATAGAGCCGGCGACGCTTTTTGCAATTCGAGACCGGCGAGATCTGAAGGTGGAATCGATTTTTATTACTCACACGCACGAGGATCATGTTGCTGCTTTGAAAGAAATCGCGGCGAAAACATCCACTCGAGTCTTTGGTCCGTCTCGGGAATCCGTCTCCGGAGCTACCCCGGTACAAGAGGGCGATCATTTCGAGATCGGTAACCTCAAGGTTGAGGCTAGGCTCACCAATGGTCATTCACCTGGAGGTATATCCTACGTTATCGAGGGACTATCTGTCCCGGTCGCGGTTGTCGGAGACTCGCTGTTTGCAGGTTCGATGGGAGGAGCCCCCAATGCCTATTCACTCGCTCTTACCAATAACCGGGAGAAGCTAATGACGCTTCCGGCTGGTACGGTTGTTTGCCCTGGACACGGGCCGATGACGACAGTTGGAGAAGAGCACCAGCACAATCCGTTCGTCGGATCGTAAGAAATTTTACCACAGAGACACAGAGAACACAGAGGGCTGATAAAAGAATGGTTGAAAAGGCTGCTTCGGATTTTAGATCTTGTCTTTCTGTTTCTCAGTGTCCTCTGTGTCTCTGTGGTGAATTTTAATTTTATTTGAATGAGTTTAGCGGGAGAGGTGCCGCCAGAGGCGCTTGAAGAACAACAATTCGAAGTATTTCCGGCAGACCTCTGTCAGCCGCTTCTTCTGAGCGAGATCTTTGGGAACGATCGTCCGCTTGAAATCGATCTTGGTTCCGGTTCAGGCAAGTTTCTGGTCGAGGCTGGACAACGCTATCCCGAAAGAAACTTTTTGGGTGTTGAAAGACTGCTGGGACGGGTCCGCAAGACGAGGCGAAAAGCCTGCCAACTTAGCTTAACGAATGTCCGAGTATTGCGGGTCGAGATCGATTACGCCGTGAAGTATCTGTTGCCGCCGGAAGCAATCTCACGGTTCCATTTGTCATTTCCGGATCCTTGGCCGAAACGCAGACACCATTCTCGCCGGTTGGTGGATGAGGAATTTTTCGAAGCGGTAGCCGCCGCGTTAGGGTCGACCGGAGAGCTTTGGATAAAAACCGATCATGCCGAATACTTCCGCTGGATCGAAAAAGTAGCGGCCAACTTGAGCTCTACCCTTCACGAGGTGCCTTGGGAAGAAGAGTACCCGAACACGGACTTTGATGAGACGTTTGCTGCTGAAAACGCTCCCATTTATCGGCTGCGGCTTCGCAAGGTCAATCGGTCGCCAAGGTAACCGCTCAATTCCAGGTCCTTATCTGACAAGGCAATGGTTACGGCCCCTTTGTTTCCTAAGAACCAGATGGGGACAGCAGGCTCGCCTGATGATTGGTTTCCTGCCGGTTTTCCTTGAAGGTAGAGAATGGCTTGGGGATGAAACTTCCGGACGAGCTCGGGAGAAGAGCACTGGCGTTGGCTAGGCACCACAACAACGTCAACTGTCCGGCTAGGTAGCGCCTCGATCTGCTGGCGATTGATATTGAGTACAAGGACGACGAAAGATCCGAGTTCACAATCCAAAACCGGTTTGAGCGGCGGGATGAGTTTTGTACAGCTCCATTCGGTTTTGTCGTTTAAGCTGATTTTTTCTTCCCCCAGCGGCATGTGACTCGTGGTCGCGTTGGCTAGGCCGATAGGCGAGGAAACGTCGTCCCCCTTTCCCGCAGTCGCGGGACTTCCGCCGTTGCTGAGGCTATGGCGGACAAGACGGCTCGACGAATCTTCAGGTGAGTTTCGTGTAACCTTGAAGTGTTTGATTACCTCTGACGCGGAGCCGGAATGATCTTGATCCGTTCTTGTCCAGTTCAGAAACGATAGACCGTTTACCCCTTCACTGCGTAGAAAGGGTTCGGTAATCCTGCGGTACTTGGATGGGCTGCCTGGGTTGACCAGCCCGGTACTCGACCCCCGGCAGAAAAAGATAGTTTCTGATCGTCCCGACGCGAGCACCACCATCTTGGCTGCGGTTGACCAAGGCAAACGTCCGATATTCATGGCCTGGCCCGGAAAGGCAGCGCTCGCGTTCACGATCACGAGAAATAGGTGAGCCAACAGCCAGTTGGTATTGTTCAAGTAGATGCTGGCCCAACCAGCGATTGGCGAAATCAGAATCGAGACCAATGCGGTGAAAAGAATCCAGGTGCCGACCGGAACCGCTAAAAAGTTCGCAACGATGTTGCTGAATGAGATCCGATGGAAATAGAAGATCGAGAACGGAAGCGATGAAACCCAACAGATTGTACATACCGCTAGGAGTTCGGCGGATCTGTGGATCAGCTTTTGTGAAAGCCGGCGCAAGGGAGAAATGAGCTGACGCGGGATCCACGGGTCCGGTTTGAAAGGATGAGCGAGGCAAGAAGTCAGTGGACGAGCCCCGATCACGATGAAGGCCACAATGGCGAATGAAAGTTGAAAACCGAGTTGGAACAGTTCTTCTGGATTACAAAGCAGGAGAATGAAACCTGCCCCAGACATGGCATTCAGCTGCAAAACCGGTCTTTCCAGTGAGATGCCGACGAGCACGAACAAAGCCATCAGAGTGGCGCGCAGTCCGGCTGCAGATAAACCGGTGCCAGCACAATAAAGCAGGAGGAGAGGAACCACTGCGCCAGCAATCCAACGGCGCGGTAAGCAGAAAAGGCGCGCGGCGATCCAGGAGATGCCGGCCAGCAGAGTTACTTTCAGACCATCAATGACAAAGAGGTGCAGTGTGCCGGTATCTTGCAGAAGATCGAGGAGATCGGGATCAAAATCGGATCGGTCGCCGAAGGTGACGCCTTCGATAAGCGCTTTGATCGGGCGGTCCTTCTCCAGAGATCGGGTCGGTATGTTCTCGACTGCTTTCCGGCAGGTTAATGCGATCGCGAAAATTGGGTTACCCCAACTGTGCTGCTTAATGGTGACGTCACGTGCCTTCGCCGAATTTAAGACGACATAAATGCCTTCATGTCGCAGGTAGGTTCGCTCATCAAACTCTCCCGGGTTCATCGCGCGTTGAGGTGCTTCTAAGCGTCCCATCACTTGGCAGCGGTCACCGTAGTTAACGGGTTGACCGGCCAATTCGGCCTCAACTCGAAAGTCCATGGGACGTCCATCCATGCCTGTCACTTTCGCGATCAGTCGTTGCTTGATTTGGTTGCCCCAATGGAACGGCTTGGAATCAGCTTCGGCCTCCAGGTCGATTTGATGGATCCGGTTG